>ENA-OWPN01000284-OWPN01000284.1-human-gut-metagenome-genome-assembly--contig:-NODE-284-length-82695-cov-8.129429_pt1 | contig 82695 bp, 68 predicted proteins | sample MGYA00248266_ERZ651850 | MGnify/ENA primary metagenome ERZ651850 (study PRJEB26924, sample SAMEA4378296) | human gut metagenome | biome: human gut; feature: human-associated habitat; material: faeces... | reverse complement strand
AGTGTGGGGCTGCCGCCCTCACCCTGCTTGGGGCTACGCCCCAAACCCCATTTTCAAAAATATATAAGTTTTTCGGCAGACTGAAACAATTTTCTGTTTTTATAAACCGTTCAAGATACTCTGCAACCGCTTTGCTGTACAAATCTCCGATTGGTCCTTTTTTGCCGAAAGCGTCAAGATATATATGTGTACAATCGTAAATAGCGTTTTGCCTTGCCGTAACCAGTTCTGCCATCAAATCTCCCTTTCATAACATAATAAGATATGTTCATTATAAACAGGCAAAAATCTTTTGTCAAGAAACATCTTTTACATCATAGCCTTATTGACAAATTCCTGCCCCCGTACTATAATCAAAGTAAATAAACGGCAATTCTTAATCGTAAGCAAGCCGCAATACAGGAGGATGAAAAAATGGCTAAAAGCAAGTACGCAGGCACACAGACCGAAAAAAATCTTCAGGAAGCGTTTGCAGGAGAATCTCAGGCAAGAAACAAGTATACATATTTTGCATCCGTAGCGAAAAAAGAGGGCTATGAGCAGATGTCCGCCCTTTTCCTGAAAACAGCCGACAACGAAAAGGAACACGCTAAGATGTGGTTCAAGGAGCTTGCAGGAATAGGCGATACAAAAGCAAACCTTGAGGTTGCCGCCGACGGTGAAAACTACGAATGGACAGATATGTACGAAAACTTTGCGAAGACAGCCGAGGAAGAGGGATTTCCTGAGCTTGCCGCTAAGTTCAGGGCGGTAGGCGAGATTGAAAAGCACCACGAGGAAAGATACCGTGCGCTGTTAAAGAACATAGAAACCGCACAGGTATTTGAAAAGAGCGAAGTCAAGGTATGGGAGTGCCGCAACTGCGGTCATATCGTAGTAGGCACAAAGGCTCCCGATATATGTCCCGTATGTAATCATCCGCAGAGTTACTTTGAAATACACGCTGAGAATTATTGACGGGAGTATCAAACCGCATTTAAACAGGCAGGGCTTCCGTTGACGGCATATAAAGACCGCCGGCGGAGGCTTTGTTTTTAACCGCTGTATATAAAAGGAGCATATTATGAAAAACTACAACCGGGCGGTACTCGGTACGGGCATTATAGCCAATGAAACAGCCCCGCAATGCTAAAAACGGAAGAAATCTGTTTGCCGTAGGTAACAGGACGCACGGCAAGGCTGTGGCTTTTGCCGAAAAATACAATATCGGCAAGGTGTATGACAGCTATGATGAAATGTTCACCGACCCCGATGTCGATATAATCTACATCACCACTCCGCATAACACGCATTACGGCTTTATGAAGAAAGCGATTTTAAACAAAAAGCATATTCTTGTTGAAAAGTCGATAACATTGAACAGTGACGAACTCGGTGAACTTATCGCACTTGCCGACGAAAACAACGTTGTAATCGGTGAAGCTATGACGGTTTATCATATGCCGATATATAAAAAGCTGAATGAAATTCTGAAAAGCGGCACACTCGGCAGAGTGAATCTTATCACAATGAATTTCGGCAGTTTCAAGGAATACGATATGAAAAACCGTTTTTTCAACAGAAGCCTTGCTGGCGGTGCGATGCTTGATATAGGCGTGTATACCTTGTCGGTTATCCGTTGGTTTTTCGATTCAAAGCCGGATAATATGCTGTCACAGCTTAAAACCGCACCGACTGGAGTTGACGAACAGGCGAGCCTTTTGCTGTCGGACAAGGAGGGACAGATGGCAACCGTTATGCTGTCGCTCCATTCAAAACAGCCCAAGCGTGCTATGATTTCCTGCGAAAACGGCTATATCGAGATCATGGAATATCCGAGAGCGTGGGAAGCAAAAATAACCTATACGGACGGCAGGACGGAGCTTGTCAGCACAGGCGAAAATTCCGATGCGCTTTACTATGAAATAACCGATATGGAAAAGGCGGTAAACGGCGACAAAAACGTAATGTGCCTTGACTACACCGCCGATGTTATGGAGATAATGACAAGGTTCAGGCAGGAACACGGCATAATTTATCCGGAGGAAGAATAAATGGACAGATGCGAAAAGCTGCGGGATAATCTGTACGGTGTCGAATTGCTAACAGGTTCAATTACACCCGTAAAGGAACATATTACGCAGATATTCTATATTGTAAACAACACCGATAACAGCAAATTTATCGAAAACGAGGCGTTGCAGATGATAACTCAGTTCGGTAAAACCGAGTATCATTTCTGCGGCAGACACAGCGAATTATGGCAGAGAATATTTAACGATACCGCACTTAAAATTTATCCGACAGACAGCGAAAAGGTCATTACCCGTAAGTATGAAAGCACGGAGAAATTTGCGGATGAACTGAGCTTGGTATTACAGGAGAGATACTTTGTTCCGACCGACTTTTATCTTATTTATGACGATGAGGAAATGTATAGGCAGGTTGTGGGAATGACGGAATGATAAACAGCATGAAATTATGCGGTAAATTTTGCCTTGACTATTTTTATTCAAGGTGATATAATCTGTAACGCAAAATTGCAATATATTATTTGAAGGAGCGATTTTAATGAAGGTATTGATGCTCAACGGCAGTCCGAAGGCGAACGGCAATACCAATGCCGCACTGCTTGAAGTAGGCAGGACGCTTGAAAACGAGGGCATTTCATATGAGATATTCCAGATGGGCGGAAAGCCTGTCAGAGATTGCATAGGCTGCGGACAGTGCAGTGAAAAAGGCTGTGCTTTCAACGATGACGATGTTAATGAGTTTATAGCAAAAGCTAAAGAGGCGGACGGATTTGTGTTCGGTACACCGGTATATTATGCTCACCCGAGCGGACGTATACTGTCATTCCTTGACAGAGCGTTCTACGCAGGCGGTGCGGCTTTCAGATTCAAGCCCGGTGCATCGGTTGCGGTTGCAAGACGAGGAGGCAGTTCAGCATCGTTCGATTGCCTGAACAAGTATTTCGGCATAGCACAGATGCCTGTTGTCGGCTCTACCTACTGGAACATGGTATACGGCAGAGTACCCGGTGAAGCCGAGCAGGATCTTGAGGGTATGCAGACAATGCAGAACCTTGCGAAGAACATGGCGTGGATGATGAAGTGCTTTGAGCTTGGCAGAAAGAATGGCATTGCACTGCCCGATACAAGTGCGGTTGTAAGGACGGATTTTATAAGATAACTTAATATTCATAATGTAATAATAAAAGGGCTGAACTGCTTGATTGCAATTCAGCCCTTTTATTATTCTCTTACTCTCAGCTCTCTGAATGCGACAGCGGCCGCCGCACCGACATTGAGCGAATCGACACCGTGATACATCGGTATCTTTACCGTATAATCACAGCCGTCTATAGTCTTCTGCGACAGTCCGTAACCCTCAGAGCCGAGTATTATAGCAAGCCGCTGCTCGCTCTGAAGCGTCTTGTCATCAATACTTACCGAGTTATCTGTGAGTGCCATTGCCGCTGTTTTAAAGCCCAGCGAATTAAGATATGCGGGGCCGTGTGATTGCCACCAATGCTCATCCTCTCCGATATATCCCCACGGGATAAGAAATACCGTTCCCATACTTACTCTTATGGCTCTCCTGCAAAGAGGGTCACAGCAGGACGGGGTTATCAGCACAGCGTCTATGCCGAGTGCCGCCGCAGAGCGAATTATTGCTCCTGTGTTGCTGACATCGGCTATATTTTCGAGTACGGCGATCCTTCGTGCGTTCCTGCAAAGCTCCTCTGCCCTTTTCGGCGCAGGACGCTCCATAGCGCACAGCATTCCCCGTGTCAGCTCATAGCCTGTAAGCCCGGACATTATCTTGCTGTCGGCGGTATATACCGGAATATCACCGCACCGCTCTATTATGCCGTTTGCACGGTCATTGATATACTTTCTGTCTGTGAGCATCGAAATCGGCTTACAGCCTGCATCAAGGGCTACTTCTATAACCGTCTGACTTTCGGCTATGAATATTCCGTGTTCATACTCGTACACCTTGCGAAGCCGTGCATCTGTCAGGTGAGTGTATATTTCAAGCTCGGGTATATTTATATCGGCAACATCTATTATTTCAGCCATACTGTTTATTATTTCCTTTCGGGCGGACTTTTTCGTATTGCAAATAATATCGAAAAGTGATAGAATATTATCACAGCGCATCCGCTTGTCGCACTGAATATTATAGCGTATCGGGCGGATGTTGTCAAATATGGCGGTACTAAAAATATATTACGAAAAGGCGGCAGGTATGGATTACTTATACAAAATCACGGTAGAAATAGATAATGAAAAAGTGCTGAGCTTACAGCAACACGATTTGGATGCGGTATATAAGACAGTAAGAGAAGCGTTTGCAGGGTGTAATTTTAAAGAAGTGCCGACAGATAATAAGCGGCTTGCTTTTGTTATCGGGGACGGTAACGATTCTTTCAGCGAAGTCGGAATTGTGGCGAATGCGCTTCACGACAGCTGGCTCGGTAAGTACCTGAAAAAGATGGAATGGTACGATATGAGCGATGACAGTACTGAGGATATGCTCAGAGAAATACAAGAATTTGACAACGAATACGGCAAATAAATTTAACGGAGAACATTATGAAAACAGGACTTGTGCTTGAAGGCGGCGCTATGCGTGGAATGTACACGGCAGGCGCACTTGACGTACTTCTTGAAAACGATATAAATTTTGACGGGATAATAGGAACATCGGCAGGTGCGGTGTTCGGAGTGAATTTTCTGTCAAGGCAGGACGGCAGGGTCATCCGCTATAACTGCCGTTTCAACGGCGACAGAAATTATATGGGGATAAAGCCGTTACTTAAAAGCGGCGACTTTTTCAACACGGAATATGCCTATTACAAAGTGCCGAACGAGCTTGACAAATTCGACGATGAAACATATATGAATTCCGGTGTGCCTTTTTATGCAACGGTGACCGATGTAAAAACGGGAAAGCCCGAGTATTTAGAGGTCAAAAGCGTACTTCGGGATATGGAAATGCTCCGTGCTTCTGCTTCGATGCCGTTTATATCAAAGCCTGTAATAATCGGAGGCAGAGCGTATCTTGACGGAGGAATTTCCGACAGCATACCGTTTGAGCATTTTTCCGAAATGGGATACAAAAAGCAGGTGGTAATCCTCACCCGTGATATGAGCTACCGCAAAAAGCCGATGAACAAGCTGCTGATACGCTCGTTCTACGGTAAATTTCACGACTTGTGCAAGGCGCTTGAAAACCGTCACAATGTCTACAACGAAAGCATAGACAAGCTATGCGAGCTTGAACAAAGCGGCAAGGTGTTTATTATCCGCCCGTCTGAGCCGATAACGATAAGCAGAACAGAGAGAAATCCCGACAGGCTGAAAAGCGTTTACGAGCTTGGAAGGAATGATATGGAAATGTATCTTGAGGGTCTTGAAGAATTTTTGGAGAAAGAACAGGAAATATAAATGGCAAACAAGAAATGTCCCGTTGCAAAAAAGTGCAGTGGCTGTCAGCTGTCTAACATGACATACGAACAGCAGCTTGAATGGAAGCAGAAGGATACCGAAAAGCTGCTCGGCGGTTTCGGCAAGGTATCTAAAATTATAGGTGCGGACGATCCGTATAACTACAGAAACAAGGTGCAGGCGGTATTCCGCTCTGACAGAAACGGCAGGATAATTTCGGGCGTGTATCAGTCGTCCAGAAACGGCATTGTCGGAATTGACAGCTGTATGCTTGACGATAAACGTGCGGACGAGATAATAGTAGGCATAAGAGATCTGCTCAAATCGTTCAAATTACATCCGTATGACGAGGGTACGGAGCGTGGCTTTTTACGTCATGTGCTTGTCCGTGTCGGAAAGAATACCGGAGAGATACTGGTTACTCTTGTCGGCGGAAACTCAATGTTCCCTAAAAAGCACGACTTTGTGAAAGCGCTTGTAAAGCAGTTCCCGGATATTACGACCGTGACATTCTCGGTAAACCGCACTCCCGAAATGCTTCTTCTCGGAGAAAATAACGAGGTGCTTTACGGCGAGGGATACATTACGGATATTCTTTGCGGAAAAAGGTTCAGAATTTCTCCGCACTCGTTCTATCAGATAAATCACGCACAGACCGAAAAGCTGTACGACTACGCTATAAAGGCGGCAAAACTCACGAAGAAAGACGTTCTGCTTGACGCATACAGCGGAATAGGCACGATAGGCATAATAGCGTCTGACTATGTAAAGCAGGTACAGGGCATTGAATACAACGCATCAGCCGTCCGTGACGCAGTAAAGAACTGTCACGAAAACGGACTTACCCGTAATATTGCTTTCAACCGGGGCGACGCAGGCGAATTTCTTGAAAAGAAGGCAAAGCTCGGCACTCATTATGACGCAGTGATTCTCGACCCTGCAAGGACTGGAGCGGACAGAAAGTTTTTAAACTCGCTCGTAAAAATCGCACCGGAAAGAATAGTTTATATTTCCTGCAATCCGGCTACGCAGGCGAGGGATCTGAAAACGCTGACGAAAAAGTACACAGTGACCGATATTCAGCCGTTTGATATGTTTCCGCATACGAGGCACGTTGAGTGCGTGGTTCTGTTGACAAAAGCACATAATTGATAGTGTGAAAAAGGCTTGAAATAAGGGGATTTTGAGTGCTTCGGGACAAAATAACAAAGCCTCAAAATTCCACTTTTTTGAGTGTTAGGAAACATATCAACGGTTAAATTCTCATAGGGTTGAGTTGACGGAATGAAAATGGGATAGTTGAGTTGATAAAATGCCGGGAAAAATATGAGGAGGAAATACATGGAATTTTATTATAGTGGTAGTATAGAAGCACTAAAAACATTTTATTTATCTATGCAAAATATCAATGTGCAAATTGGTACGTTTGAATATACATATAACAGAATAGTATCAGATGCGATTTTTGACACAAGAGATTCTGAACTTTGGAAATTGGTTTTTATAAAAAGAGGTCATGGTGATATGTTATCCATTCCAATAAAGAAAGGATATCGTTTTACCATAGAAGGAAATGAGAAATACAAAGAATTTGCAGATTATTTCGATATTGGAAGAGGTAAAGGACAATTTAGCATAAAGAATTTTGTGAATCAGTTAAATAAAAAAATCCCGTTCGAATATAGCTTATCAGATAATGTGCGAAGAACAATTTTGAAATATGATAGAATAGATACTGATAGCGATGGAATATTTCCAATTGGAATTAAAAATTGGGAGGTTGTTCATGCAAAGAACCCAATGCTACCAAAAGATAAATACCATAGGACAAACAAGAACTTATTAAAAACAAGACAGTTGTATCCAGCAATATATTCAGCGACAAAGGATATGGATATTACCATTATATATGGAACAATGCCTGGGAAAAAAACAGAAAAAATGAAAAAGTGTAAATTTGATTAAAACATTCTTTTGCTTGTTTGAATAGATATGTTCCCATATACAGAAAAATTCCTGTGGATATGTTTCCACTTACAGGCAAAGGCAGAAATGTGGCTTTGACATGCTTACTGTCATATCGTGCCACGTTGAGTGCGTGGTTTCGATGTCGAGGAATGCGGAGTAAATCGGGATATTCGGCTTAACGGTGCGGTTTGTGCGTGTTGGGCAGGTTGGCTTTGATTTGGATACGAACAAAGGAATAAAGACTGCACAGTTGGAGAAATGCATGGATAGATTTTCAGAGAAGAGACTTCTGTCTCTCCATGTTTATGCCAAGCACAGAGTACACGCATTTGCTGATGATCTTGTTGTCTTTTCGTGAGTTGAAAACTATTCCGTCGAAGAAAACTACATTGGCATTTACACAGTTTATTATTCAGACTCTCTATGCCGCCCTGATGGGCGGCATTTCAGCTTGTAGAAAAAGTATGTTTGTTTATAAAATGAAGCGCTGCACAGTTCAGTTTATATCTCCCCGAACTCCTCTAATCTCTGCATAATTTCCTTGCTTCTGTCGACAAACAGCAGAGCCTTGTTATGCTCGTAATACTCCTTACATCCAAACTCGGAAATAAATCTTGCCGTGTGGCTGTTTGCGGTAAGCTCGGTTACAAGTATCAGCATTTCCTGTCCGTCGGTGTACACTTCATTGCAGAAAATAAATGCGTTTGACATCTTATCCTGTGCCGTTTTCGCCGAAATTTTAAGCTCAGACACAAGACTGTCATATCTGCTCCTGATATCCGCAAACGCCGTTTTTCCGTCCTTGCCGACTGTGAGCGCAGTCATATTCTCAAGCTGTGATATTGCTCTTGCGAGCGTTTTCTGACGTGATACGGAAATGCTTGACGACTGCTTGCCGTTTTCAAGTTCCTTTTTCTTTACCGCTATAAGCTCATTCATCAGCTTTTCTGCGGAAATATCGCTGTCAAGCGTTCTCAGTTTGAATTCTTTCAGCGTTACAAGCGTTTCACGGAGCATATCCTCGCCGTCTGTTACCTGCTTTGCCGATGCCGTAACGCTGTCAAGGATAAGTCCGAGCAGGGATAAACGCTCGTCAAACTTTGCGTTTTCAGCCCTGTCTTTTATGCTGTCACTTGCATTGCCGCTGAGTATCTCGTCTATCTGATAGTCGCTCCTGTACTTGTTGAACAGGTCGTAATATGCCGCAAAGCTTCTCGCTGTCCTGTCGTGCTGTATGTACTGACGAATAAGCTTTATGTCGACCTTGATATTATTTTTCTCGTACAGGGTTATCATCTGCGACAGGTCTTCCCAGCCTCTCGCCGTAACGAATGATTTTCCGTCAACCGTACTTTCTATGCGGTAAAAATCCGCTTTCTTAATTTCAAGATAGGTAAGCACAGAGGCATGAACGCCCGCCTTGTAAGCGTATTCTTTCCACGCTGTAAAATCAGGCTCGATGTCAATTCTTTTCAGTCTGTCCCACGTTACAATGTCAAACTCACGGACGGAATTATTGTATTCGGGCGGATTTCCCGCAGTGACTATTATCCAGCCGTCAGGCACTCTGTGTCTGCCAAACACCTTGTATTGCAGGAACTGGAGCATAATCGGGGCGAGCGTTTCTGATACGCAATTTATCTCATCAAGGAACAGTATTCCCTCTTTTACACCCGTATTTTCCATAAGGTCATACACTGCCGAGATGATTTCCGACATAGTGTACTCCGACACGTCATATTCCTTACCGCCGTAATTCTTGTGTACAATGAACGGCAGTCCGAGTGCGGATTGCCTTGTGTGGTGCGTCATGGAGTACGACAGCAGGCCTACTCCCATTTCCGATGCTACCTGCTCCATTATCGCAGTCTTGCCTATTCCGGGAGGTCCCATCAGAAATACAGGGCGCTGTTTTTCAACAGGAATCGCATAGCCGCCCGTTTCGTCCTTTGTGAAATATGCCGTCATGGCATTCTTTATCTGTTCTTTTGCTTCTTTTATATTCATACTCTGCTCCTTTAGATCTCATCCGACGGAAGAACAAGCTTTATTGCCCACGGCGGAACTACGGGATTGTTGTACTCATCGTCTATGAATACAAATGCCGTTTCATACGGCGGTTTTCTTGCGGGAAAATCCCCGTATCCGTCTGTAAAATAAATAAGCCCCTTGAGATTTGTAAACTCTTTGCTTTGTATCAGCTTATCAACATAAGCGAATACCGGGCGGAAATCCGTACCGCCGAATCCGTGCAATTTCATTGTAACAAGATAATCGTCAAACTCTTCCTGTGAGGTTATCTTTCTGTCCTCCTGTATGTCCGTGTCGCACTGGATAATATGAAGATTTATCTTTGTGAAAAAGCTTTCCTCGTTTTTGAGGATATTGTACGTCTTCTGAATGAATTTCTGTACAAGCTCACCTGATACCGAGCCCGATGTATCGATTGCTATAACAAATTCCTTTATTCGCTTTACTTCCTTGTATTCAAGCGGTTCTATAAGCGGCATACGCTCATATAATTTCAGTCCGTAGGTGTAGAAGATATAATCAAACTCATCATCGTTTACAGGCATCGCTTCTCCCATTACAGAGAATTTTTTCAGAAACTGCGTATAGTCGTATTTCTCACGGTTGACGGCGTTCAGATTCTGAATGAAGCTGCCCCTTGTATTGCCTTTTTCCTTTGAAAACGCTTCTATTTCGATCTGCATTTTCTCCGAAATTTCTTTCCAGTCCTTTTCAAGCTGTGAGGCGGTTTCAGCTGACATCTGCATATCATTTCCCGTTCCATCTTCATTTCCGGGATTTTCTGCGTTACCGTTTCTGTTGCTGCCATTGCTGTTATCCGTATCATTACCCGACTGTCCGTTATCAGAATTCATGTCATTACTGTTCCGGCTGTTGCCGTCCTTGCTGTCCGGATTGCTTTTGATCTGCGTTGAAGCTTCTGTTTCAGGCGGCTTTGCATACCAGATTCTGTGGTCGTCTTCCACAAACAGCTCCGACCAGGCATAGACCTGCAAATCGTCAACATTCCTCAGAAGATAGTCATATATCTTCTCTGCGGTGACAAACCGGCAATCCGTTTTGATTTTGTCGATAATACTACCCTGTCTGACTTGTCGGGGCGAAGAAAGCGCCTTTATATCGAGCTCATTCATGATATTCTCAGCGGCGATATCGCACGCCAGATTCCACCTGAGCGTGTCTACAAGCGTACCGACAATATTGTGGCGGAACACGCAATGAAGAATCATGTGAAGATATGCCCGTGTCAGATTATATCCGGATTTATAGCTTTTCAGCACATAGCTTTCGTCATAGAAAATGTATCTGCCGTCAGTGGCAACAGTTTCGGTGATGATCGAGGTTTTGAGCGGCAGCTTATTAATTGCGTTGTCAAGAAATCTGAGATTTACGGCAAGCGTATTGCGGGACAGCATAAGTATGTCAGTTGCAAGCGCCGAAAGCTTCTCGGCACGTTCCTTTGCCTTTTCGTATTCCTTATCCGTAAAATCACTTCCTTTGTCGATTCAATAAGTTATCCCGTTGTACCAATCGGTTATTTCATTGCCTGTCTGAGATGAGTAAATATGTATTTTTTCGCAACCGTAAAAAATTCTCCGTGAAATAAAGGTATTTTCACTTAGCGTCACCTTTTCAAGGGAAGTACAGTTTGCAAATGCGTGTTGCTCTATAACTCGCACCGTATCGGGAATAGTCAGCGTCTTCAGCGAGGTACATCCCGCAAAAGCGGCACCGTGTATATAAAATCACATATAAGGCTTATAGTTCCAGTGATGACAGCGGGTCGCAAAAATTGTCGTGTTCCGGACTGTTTGCAACCGTCAGAAGAAATGCGGCGGCAGAGGTATTACCCTGCTCGTCTGCAAATTCAATAAGCCCTGTTACATTCCCGGCGGTGATCAAGCCGTTTTTCTTGCATATTCCGAGTAGCTCGGCACTGTCCTGCGTAATACAGTAACGTACGGCGTTTTCCGCATTATTATGCAGAAAATCAAGGTAATGCTCCTCTGCTGCGGCGCTGAGATTCACTCTGTACATAAGCCGTGAAAACGCTATCGCATATTGAAGATTTTCGGCCTGCAAAGCGGGGAAATAATTATCCTGCGCCGTAAAGTCAAAACCGCCTTTGTCCCAGATATTACGCAATATAAAATTGTACGCCGATGATCCGTCGGTCGCCGTAACTGCTTTATAAAGCGGTTTCCCGCTGATTGTGCTTCTGACAGTAACGCTTACACAATCGGAAAATGCGTCGCCGCCGACTGAAGCTATGCCGTCCGGGATCTCAAGTTCATGCAGGCTTTCGCACATAAAGAATGCCTTTTCTCCTATACTTTCCAACCTGTCGGGAATATTTACCGATTTCAGGTTGCGGCAGTTCAGAAATGCCATATTCCCTATTTTAACCAAACTATCCGGAAGCGTGATACAAGCAAGGCTTGTACACTCTTTGAATGCTCGCTCATCAATCTCTGTGACTGTATCGGGCAGAGATACCGATATCAGCGACAGGCAACTGCCGAAAAGATTATATCCTATCTTAGTAACGCCTGCGGGAATGTCAATACTTTCAAGGCTTGTGCATCCCCAGAATGCAGAATTCCCGATTTCCGTAAGTTTGTTATCAAGATATATTGTATTGAGTGCACTGCACTGGGCGAAAGCACAGCTTCCAAGCCGTTCAACACTGCCCGGCAACGTGACAGAAGTCAGCGATGAACAGCCGTAGAATGCGCCGTCGTTTATGACTTTCAGACTTTCCGGGAGCGTAACGGCAATAACGCTCTGTAAGCCGCAGAGGGCGTCCTTGCCTATGGTCGTTACACCGTCAGGCACGGTAATGACAGTTTCGTCCTCTTTTAGCAGACATTTTTTCAGTACAGCATCCTTTATATCAAATTGTGCCAAAGCAATTACCTCTTCCTGTTTCTGTAGTATAAGAGAGTTCATTCTTCTTTGTTTACCGCAATAATTCTATATGTCGATATCATTATCGTCAACAAACGGAATTCTGACTTTTTTTGCTGTGACGTTATTTATTTTACGGGTATTTTTTCAAACACGGTATTCCCTCCGATATTTAGAAAATTCATCATGAGCAAGGTTTATGCGTTTTATATCTTTATGGTTTAAGTATATCACAACGCAGCTGAATATTCAATGTTTAATCAATGTCCGTAACAACAGAAAAACCGCACCGATATAAAGGTGCGGTCTTTCTTGAACTTATCAAAGATTGTCGACTGCCGAACGTTCAACCGCAAGGCATTTTGTATAGCTTTCCATAAATCTGTCAAAGCCGTTGACATCTTCGGGGTCGGGTGCGGATACTGTTGTCTGCACAGACAAGAATACATTTACAGCAAGCCAGCTGTCAAGCGTCCTGTCGGATCTGTCATTCATATATGCCGCAAGAAGCGCCATAACAGTCCTGCATACCTGTGATAATATCATTTTCGCTGTTGGTCCAGATGCCGTTTTCAAATCTGTTTTCCCACTCATGCGAGCCTGTTGCCGCAGGTGAATCGTTACTGCCGATAAGCACCGCCTTTATTCTTGTAGAGCCGAACTCGATCCCGAGCGCTGTTTTTCCGTTTACTATATCATTTTTGATTTGAAGCATATCCATATATTACCTCCGGATATGCCGCATTATGCGTTCAAATAACAGTATGGCACATTGCCGTGATAAAAACAAGGCAACTTTTTATGCAGAAAAAAGAGGGACAGCATATACAGTCCCTCAGGTGCGCTATCAATTATTACCGTACTTTCTGTATAAAAGGTCGGTTAGCCGTATTATGTCGGTTCGGGTATTGAAAACAGACGGGGCAAGACGCTTGTCTATCTCCAAAGCCTGCTCATCTTCATACCCACAAAGTACCCTTGCAAGGTTATCCCGAAGCCGATTCTGATAGGTCTTTTGCTGAAGCGCATGCTAAGGTGTTATGTATCAATACTGTGTTTCAGAAAGCTGCTTGCTGATATCTCTGCCGCCGTAAATAATGCGGAGAATTGTAACAACTGTCCTTTCCTCATCTGAAAGATAGAAAATCAGGTAATTGTTTACCGGAAGAATTCTCAGTCCACGGCTGCGCCACGGTTCTTCATCAAACAGACGATACCGCTGTGGCATTTCATCAAGAGAACGAATTGACTTCATTATCTTGTCTGTCAGTTTTTCGGCAATTTCCGGTTCGACAAGGCTGTCACAAATATATCTGTAAATGTTTTTTAGGTCCTGCTTTGCGGAATCCGTATAGAAGATCTGGTATTTCATTTATCAAGTTCTCTGCGGATTTCTGCTTCAACCTCGTCTATTGTATGCACTCTGCCTGCCCTGATATCTTCCATGCTCTTTTCCAGCTCGGCATAAAGCTGTTCTCTGGAAAGCGAGTCCATCATAAGAATGCTGTCGTTAACGGGCAGCTTAACATCAAACGGAATGCCTTTCTGAAGTACGACCTGCCTTAAAAACATACCTACTGCGTTGGACATAGGAATGCCAAGACAATCAAGAATATGTTCAGCCTCTTCTTTTATCTCCGGTTCAACTCGGGCGAATACATTTGCAGTTCTAGCCATAATGAACACCTCCAAATATCAAATGCGCTATCGGTATTTATTATTATACCACATTTGCTTGCAAAACGCAATACATTTGAAAGCGCTTTTACAATAATAGCAGCCCTCTTTCGTCATACACACTCGCCCCACCGTCATTCCCGCAACGGATAGTGCGGTCAAGAGCCATAATAGTAGCGACTGCTCCGTCAATTTTCTCGGTGGTCTGCAAGTAACTCTGGCGCTCCCACACATCGTAGGGAACGTGGTCACGGTTAACACGCAAGGTCAGATTATCCTCGGGAATCCAGAAGTACGGCAGAATTATGTACTTATCCTCCTCATCAAGCGGAGGGCAACACGATGTTGCGAAGCCGTCCCCAAAGTGCGGCACGGACACCGCACCACCAAGGGACGGCGGAAATACAAGCACGAACGCAGTAATATCCGTGGTTGACGAAAGGTCAAGACCGCCATAGCAGACACGCCCCTCCAGTTCGTCCTCGTCAACGGCAAAGGCGCACTTGTCCCATTTCTCCATCGGCATCCAACGCACCGCCTGCTTTACCCATTGGTTCAGGCGGAATTGCCGAAAAGCGTTCTCCTCGCCCGGATTTTGCTTTGCTGAATCGCAGGCGGCTTTGACCTTGTCGATACCGACTGTAATGTCAAGGCTCGGGTTGGCTCTCTTCCCTTCCGCTGTATTATGTGGAGGGAAACACGATTTTCGTTCACGCCGGTATTGATGAAGAAGCGGGTGATATGTAGGAATGGGAAACATCAGAAGATGTATTCACCTCAAAATATCCCGCTGAAACCGGCAAAATCGAGGGGCTTGATATGAAAGTAGTCGCAGGTCATGTCGGCACCGCCGAAATATCCGGCGACAAGTTCTTCCACGACATTTATTTCGACGGAGAATCTCACTATTACATAGACGGCACTGTTCTCGACAGCGGAGTTATTCCGGTACTTATGGTAGATACGGAAAATGATAAGTATTATCAGGTGACAGACTCGGGAAAACAGTTGATTGAACCTTACGAAGAATAAGGCTTAAGAAACGGGCGAATAAGGGGGTGTGGGGCTGTGAAATAGAGATGTGGCTTGAAAATGATGTATCATACAGCACAGAAAGTCGGAATCCCGATTATGAAGACCCTTACTGGTTTGAATCGTCAATGGTTATTGAAGACGATTTTATCTACTTCTATGATTGTGACGGCATCAGTCCCTCAAAGCTCAGTGACAAATATTGCTGGTTCAAAGCAAGAAAAGTCAAATACCACATTATACCAGACTAAAATAATAGCAAATCCCTCCGGGCACAAAAGACAGGTACTCATAAAGAAGTTTTTATGATTTGAAGATAAGGTTGCGTAACCGCCTTGGTTACGCAGCCTTTCTCTTTTTGTCGTACTTCATGCTGTCAGCGACAGCAGTTGTAACGGCAACGTTGAAACTATAATGGATCTCGATTTCCTGCGTGCGATGACCGCTGCTCTTGTCAGGAGCATGAACAACGATCTTCTCGATCAACTCATGCATGATCTTAGGTGTCAGCTCCGTAATATGCTCATACTTCTGTATCACCTGAATGAAGGCGGTCACATCGGCTGACTTCTGCTCTGCCGTTTCGATGAATTCAGTAAGCTCTGCTACGGTTGCTCTCAGTTTCTTCTGCTCGTCCTCATATCCTGCCGACATTATGAAAAATCGCTCATCGGAAATCTTGCCCGATACGTTATCCTCATAAAGCCTTATGAACAGTCTGTCCAGTTCTGCGATGCGCTTCTCTGCGTCTCTCAGCTTCTTCCTGGACTTGGCAAGCTCTGAGGACTGCTTCTGAACGGAATTATCCAAAGCTGCCTGCACAAACTCGTCCTCGTTCTCCTTGACAAAGGAAATCATCTTGTTCAACTCACCGAGTATGATCTCTTTCAGAACGATCGTCCTGATGAAGTGAATTGTACATCCGTTCTTGTCTTTTGCATAAGTGCCGCATTTCAGATGTTCCTGATCTACGGCCATGGTTGTCGCTCGGCACAGATACAGCTTCTTTCCGCAATCGGCACAGTAGCAGATGCCGGAAAACGGATTGACTTCTTCGTGCTTTGTCGGACGGCGTTTGTTCTTGCGAAGCTCCTGCACTAATCGAACTCTTGCTGAGTAACGATAGGCTCATGGGTATTCTCAAAGATAAGCCAGTCCTCTTTCGGGTTATCCACACGTTTCTTATTTTTGTAGGATTTCACATGAGTGCGGAAATTCACAGTATGACCTGCGTATTCTGGCTTTTCAAGTATACCCGAGATTGTTTCCATACCCCAGTGGCTGAGATTAGCATTCTTGTGACCGTTATCCCTGCCCTGCGACAAAGCATAAGCCGTCGGCGTAGGGATACCTTCTTCCGTCAAGATGCGAGCGATCTGCGCTGGACCGTAGCCGTCAATGCAAAGATGGAAAATCTTGCGAACAACTTCGGCGGCTTCATTGTCAATCAACCAAAGGTTCTTGTCCGTTTCCGAATGCTTATAGCCGTAGATCAGATTAGAAAGATGTTTGCCCGATTGTCCCTTAGCCTTGAAAACGGCTCTGATCTTCTTGCTCGTATCACGAGCGTACCAGTCATTAAAAATGTTCTTTAAAGCCATCAGCTCATTTTGACTTTAAGGTATCCACGCCGTCATTGATAGCGATATAACGAACATCATGATCTGGAAAGATTATCTCGATGTACTCGCCTGTTTTGAGATAATCACGTCCAAGTCTTGAAAGGTCTTTAGTAATGACCGTACCGACTTTGCCCTCCTCAATGTCAGCCAGCATCGCTTTGAAGTCCTCGCGCTCCCACGTTGTTCCACTTACTCCGTCATCAACGTAGTAAACGGTGTTGCAGAAGCCATTGTCCTCTGCATATTTTTTGAGGATAGCCTTCTGGTGGGTGATACTGTTGCTCTCACGCTGTAACATATCGTCCTGCAAAAGACGACAATATAATGCTGTGATCTTGTCTGTCATAATTTACCTCTCTTTCCGACAGATACAGCAAGCTATGTTATCATTATAGCGCACACCGGAAATAAATACAATGCGCCATTATTCCAAAGTTACACAGCCTGCTTCTCGGGTTCTTGTCCGGATTCACCGAGGAGTTTTTCGCTCTCTCGGATGATCAGCCTTTTCAGGATACCCGAAAGGCTTTCCTTTGAAGCAGGGTTGAACACGGTTGTCACCGTGTAAAGGGTATGTCCGATCTTGTACTCGGACATTGCGTTAAAAGTTGTTTCTGCCTTTTCTGTATCTACGGCAGTAGTGTTATTATTCATATCTTGTACTCCTTAGCTTCTCTTTCTCTATGCTTTTAGAGCGAGGGGATCGCTTTCTCTATCTGCCCCTCTTTCTGTTTTTGAAATAGTTGTGCGGAACGGCATTTCTGCCGTCCCATTGCATAGCTATTTTTACTATCGGATAGTTTTAATCCTCATATGATTCGCTTTATCCGTAAAGCTCATTTGCTGTCCGAAGTCAGCGGTAAGATCGGCGGTATCGCTTTTCTCACTCTCTGCGTTTCCACATCCGACCAGTTTCAGCAGCTCATAATCGGATAGACCGCTGGCTCTCAGCTTCTCCAAAAGCTGATGCTCCGAGGTGATGATCTCGTCAAGCTCACGGGGCTTGCAGTTGTATTCCTCCGCCATAGCCAGACGGGAAACTTCTTTCAGCTTGTCCTCCAGGGTTTTCTTCTTCGCCGTATCGCTTGCAATACGCTTTTCCAAACCTTTGATCTTCTCAATAAGCTGATCTCTCTTTTCTGTATAGATGCCCATAGAAAAATCACAACCTTTCTTTTTTTGTTCTCAGCAAGCAGAGGCGAGTGACCATAGCTCACCTGCCATGATCCAATTATAGCGCGCTCTACAAAAGACCGAGCAGAAATGCTTGGAAATAACATTCGCCCCACAGGGGCGAAACTCTACCAGCAAGCACGGTACTATGTGGGCGCAAATTGCGACTTCACACATAATACAAGGCTTGGCAGAGGGCTCTGCCCCTACGACCCCGAATTGATAAAAAAAGGAGAACAAGAGAAATGAAAGACGAAAAGAAGCGTACACTGTACCTGAAAGTCCGTGTCAGCCCCTAAGAAATGGCGGCTATCAAGAAGTTTGCTAACAGCGGTATGAGCAGTCTCAGTGGATTTGTAAGAGCCATGATATTTGAGGGATACATTGCTCAGGTCAACGAAAATGAGCTGAAGGAGCTCGCACGCATCGCCAATAATGTTGCCAACAATATCAACCAGATCGCCCGTCGTGCAAATGTCACGAACAAGGTTTACAAGGAAAATATTGAAGAAGTCGAGAGCCTTGCCGGTCAGATCATCGACCCTCTGCTGTTTCTGCAAACGAAGGTCTTGCAGTTGAAGCGATAAGAGAAAAGGTGCTGTCAGGAGAAATCCCGACAACACCGATTTTAATATGTGCGCCCTGCACCGGATCGGCGTTTGAAATTGCTGCGCACTTCACAAGAATGGTTACAATTATTCCGATATGCTGGACTCTGGCGCTATTATGGCATATACTGTATCTACAATAATGATTTGGAGGTAACAGTTATGTTGAAAACACCTGAATTGGCAATGCCGAGAACACGCAAGGTCACTACTGTCTGCAACGGCAGACGTGAGGTCTGGACGGACTATGAAGAAGCGAAATCCTAATTCCTTGAACTAATGATGACTACCGAGGGCGAGAAACACGAACGTGCGGAGTGCGTTTATATTCAGCTTATGCACGGACTTGACGAGTGCAGTGATGCTGACAAATAATCTAAGAGGGCGAGGTGTCAGTGACGGCAGCTCGCCCTCCTAAAATCACCTCAGTCTATTTCGCTTTTCAATAATGCGATATCCTGACGGTTATCAATAGGCTTGATTCTTTCAAGTATTTTCTGTTCAACAGATTTAGACCAATAAATCTTCAGTCTTTTCTTAGCACGAGTAATTGCAGTATAGAATATGCTGTGAGTTATAAGTTCATCTATTTCATCGGTTATAACTATTTTAACAGAGTCATATTCCAAACCTTGTGCTTTATGGATTGAGACAGCATAAGCTATTTGAAACGGAACCGTAGCCCTTGAAGTTTCGTCATCGTCCTCGTCAGTGCTTTTATTCTTAAAGACTTCAAACCGAATAATCGAGTTTCCCTCCTGATTCGTTCCTATGATGTTGAAGTTACGATTACCCATATTTAATTCTATAAGAGGTTTATCAAGTTCGACATCAAATTGAATCGACTCATTTGCCTGACCTTCATTTAAAACAGCGAAATCTACGATTTTAGCTTTCATATTATTATGAATAACAGGAACTTCGTCTTCATCACTGCTAAAAAACGAATCGGCAGCATCGTTGAATAGAATAGGATCACCGACTTTATATCTTTGTATGCCACGATAAATCTCTTTACCGTTATTGTTTTCTTGCATGAAATGATTGATATTATTAATACCGTAAAGTCCTCCATAGTTTAAGCAAAGTATAATTTCATTTTCTGCTGCAGAAGTGAATATTGAAGTATCCAGTTCTGCCGAAAACTCACCTGCTTGTAATCTGTCAAGAACATCACTATCCTCATTATTACCCTGCATTTTTCTGACATTATCCCATAGGTCTAATAATTGCTTACTTTCTGTTCTAAATGGTTTTTTTAATTCGCATACTGATGTTGGAGGAATAAAGAATCTTACTGCATTAAACCAATTTCCAAATTCTATAGCTTCAATCTGGTATATATCTCCAACTAATATAAGCAACTTATATTTTGCAAGTCGCAACAGTTCTCTCATATCTTGATTATTTACAGTACTACACTCATCTATTATAATAATATCATAGTTTCTTTTTAAATCTTTAGCATACGGATTAATAAATTTGGTGATAGTCATAAAATTGCATTTTGATGATGCGTTCACTTTTCTTTTCAAATTGTTTACTGCTGGATTTGTGTGAGCTAAGTACAACCGGGAGTAGTCTTTGAAAAATGTTGAAATATAATTGATCAATGTCGTTTTTCCCGTTCCTGCTGCACCATAAATCAAAGCAACTTTCGATTTATCAAACAAATTGATTAAGGCATCTTTTTTTTCATCTGACAGATCACTATTATCTTGAATATCTATCCAATGCTTTGCTGTGTTAGCGTGATTAGGAATTCCATTAGCGGTCAGGCTTTTTACAGTTTGAATTATAGAAACAGTATCATTTTTATAGCTTTCAATAAAAATATGTTCATTCTTAATTATCAACTTACGTGCTTGCTGCTTGTCATTATCATATAGTTTGCTGTTATATATTCTTACCAATGTTTCAACATCATCGAAGTATTTATACTTATGGGAATCACTACCTTCCGCTTTTTCTAACGGTGTAAACAGAATACCTTTTTGTTCAGTATTATGTCTGATATGCCAAGCTAAGACCTCATGCTCACGACCTGCAACATCAAAACAGTCAAAGATATCTGATATGCTTGGAACATGTTTTCTAAGTGAAGAACAAAACGGCATTTGATCAAATGGAATGCATTCATAATGTAGATATAGACCAGATAATCTAAAATTGCCTGTATATTCACGGTTTCTTTCATTCCAGTGCTTTTTGTATTGTGCCTTTATTATCCGGTTTGTCATATGAAATAATAAATACTTTAGTATATTCGCACCAGGACGATGGTTCTTCGCAAGCTCTCTGCAATAATCCAGAATATCAAAGAAAAATGTGGAACTTGAATTTGGAACGATTTCACTGCGTAAATTAGCAAAGACTTCATTTGAAATATCAAGGAGCTCGGATAAATTTGCTCCGGTATAAGTTAAATATTGTGATAAATGCTTCTGTTCGGCTTTAGATAACTTAGGGGCATTCTTGTAAATCAGTTTTGCAAAATTATCGAATTCACAAGGACGAATATTCACTTCCCAATTGACAATAACTCGTATGGGCATGGTTTTTCCAAAGATTTCAATTGAATTATTGGCTATAGCAAACTTGACAGCGTAATAATCGGATAATTCAATGTCTGTAAACGCAATGATCCGATCTGTTTTGCTTGCTTTATCATTTGCCGGTATGAACGCAACTTCATAGTATACTTTCCCGTTTACAAAAAATGGCTTTATTGATTGGATATAAAACCGGTCAAATCGAAATCCTTCTCTTATAGGAGTATGGTATAATTCAATTTTCTCAGAAATCTTCTCATAGTATTCTTTATAACTATCATCTATTTCAATAGGAAACTTTTCAAGGTTATGGAGGACTTCCATAGAATAATTGTCCTGAAGATAATTCTTTATTCTCAGAAGATATTCATAATATTTGAGCATCAATCGATTAGCATTTTCTTCTGCTAAAGTTCTATGAGATACAGATACCTGCAAGAAACGATGAAAACGTGCAATATGCTTCAATTTCATCTGGCTTTTAACATACTTTACTGCTTTTTGAACATTTTCATGTGAATCTTCGATATCCTCACCATTGGCATAAATCTTCAGCATAATATGTTCGACGAAATGGCGAAGATGCGAAAGAATGTCCTGAGATATTTCTCCAATTGTAGATTTTTCTATGCTATCAATATGACGGCAAATAACTCTGTCACTGTTCATTATCTGCTCGTCTATGCGTAAAGGTGCATCCATTATATTTTTCTCCTCTCTGTTACAGATTTACATTTTATCCTATAAGAGCCGTAATGAGCTTAACTCACATACGGCTCTTAAATCTTATGAGTCTTTCCTCAGCGACTTATACAACTCTTTTGCCATAACGTCCTGCACTTTCTGATAAAACTCAGGATCGTTGAACAGCTTCTGGAATGATTCGTTGTTATCAAGAAAACACTGTGTAACGATCTCCTTGAATTTCTCCGGGAACAGGGAGTTGACGAACATTTCGGTGCTGTTATCGCTGGCGTATTTCTTGAACTTCTTAACGTCTTTATCGTCCATGAACATACGGTAGATACCTTCGATAATAACCCTGTCTGCATCGGTGAACTGACCGTCAAATCGCTCATTGACCTTATCTATGATACTCTGTAAAGTGTCCTTTTTCTTGTTAGGCTTCTTGGGAGCAGTTGCTCCGCCGGGAACCCATACAACTTTCTTTTCATCGAGTATGATCGCTCCGTTATGTGTTTCTTTCAGGTTAGCATATTCCAGTCTGACCTTGTCGTCTATATCAACGATATCCTTTCCTGATTTCGGAAGCAGTCTCAGAAGATTGGAAGTGTACAGATATTCAGTAAACAGGTCTTTGTCGTGCAGTCTGACGATCTGGGTTATATATGCATAAGTCCTTGTAAACTTTCGGAGATAGTCACGGACTGCATACTGATCGTCCTCGGAAAGATCTCTGTATCTGTCAATAACAGGTCGGAACATTCCTGCGAGCTTACCGAGTGCGGCTGCGTTCTGCCCTTTCCCTGTCTGCTTTGACATAAAGTCGTTGAATTTCTCGACATCATCATAATTGAACAGCATATACTCACTTAGCTTGTTCCTGAGATCATACACCACATTCAGGTCTGTGGCGCCTTCCATGGAAGATTCCTCATAGAACGGCTGGAACGCTTTCTTGATGTCTTCCTCTGTATTTTCAAAATCAAGAACAAAAGTGCTTGCCTTTCCGAAGCAAGTACGGTTCAAACGAGAAAGTGTCTGCACGGCTGCTACGCTTTTCAGCTTCTTGTCCACATACATGGAATGAAGCAACGGTTCGTCAAAACCTGTCTGATACTTATTGGCTACAACAAGGATATTATACTGACTGCTGTGGAACACCTTTCTGAACTTCTTGTCAGTTGTAATGCACTTGCCGTTTTCGTCAAGGTTCATAGTGGCTTCGGTAAACGGCTTCTCCATGGGCATTTCTTCCAGAGTAACTTCGCCTGAAAATGCTATCATAACATCGCACCCTGCGGATTCCTGCGGGTGATCTTTCAAATACTGCTTGATTGCAAGGTAATAACGTACTGCGTTGGCTCTGCTGTCGGCAACGACCATAGCTTTGCCCTTGCCGCCGATCTGGAATCTGCCGTTTGCAAGGAAATTTGCCATGAGCATTTCTGTTTTCTGTGTGATCGTATAGCCGTGCTTCTTATAATACTTGAAAAGCGCTTTCGATGCCGCACCCTCTATCAGTTCGGGATTGTCCTCGGAAACTTTGACGAGCTTGAATGCTTCACGGATCGTGGTATAGTCCTGCAACACATCAAGAATAAATCCTTCCTCGATAGCCTGCTTCATGGAGTATACATGGAACGGCATTTTTGTTGGTGTACCGTCAGCACCGATATACTCAGTGCCGAACACCTCGATCGTCGGACCTTTCGGTGTTGCGGTAAAAGCAAAGAAAGACTGGTTTGCGTGTCTGCCCTGACCTACTACGCTGTTGATAAATTCATCTGTGAGGTCAACATCTTCCACGTCGATCTCCTGTTCCTCTGCGTATTCCTTTACGGCTACACCAATGTCGATCAGGCTTCTGCGGAGCATTCTTGCACTTTCGCCGCTCTGTCCCTGATGTGCTTCATCAATGATGATAGCAAACTTCTTGCCCTTATAGCTGTCCATATCCTTGTAGCCGAACAGGAACTTCTGCACGGTGCTGATAATGATCTTCTTTCCGTCGTTGATCGCTTCTGCAAGGCTGTGAGAATTCTTCTTATCGTCTATTGCTTCTACCAAGCCGACTTTATGCTCAAAGCTGTTGATCGTATCCTGTAACTGTCCGTCGAGAACGACACGGTTTGTGACTACGATAACGGAATCGAATATGCCTTCGTCGTTGGCGTCATGGACGGACGCAAGGCGATAGGCGATCCACGCAATAGAGTTTGACTTGCCCGAACCTGCGCTATGCTGAATCAGATAGTTTTTGCCTGAACCGTTCTCTTTGACATCGGCAAGGACTTTCCGCACCACATCATACTGATGATAACGTGGAAACAGCAGCTTTTCCTTTGTCTTGCCTGTCTCCTCGTCTTTCTCTTTGACATGGGAAACGAACCTATAAAGAATATCCATGAGAGAATCACGCTGCAATACTTCTTCCCACAGGTAGTGCGTTGCATAGCCGTCGGGATAGTCGGGGTTGCCTGCACCGCCGCTGACTCCTGCGCCGTTTGAACCCTGATTGAACGGCACAAAATAGGTGCTGCCGTCTTTGAGCTGTGTTGTCATCCATACTTCGTAGAGGTCAACAGCGAAATATACAAGGAAACGGTGATCAAGGCGGAAGCAGAACTCCTTGCTGCTGCGGTCGTTCTTGTACTGTCTGATCGCACACTGATAGTCCTGTCCGGTGAGCTGATTTTTCAGCTCTATCGAAACAACGGGGATACCGTTCACTGACAGCACCATGTCAATGGTATTGGTGTTGTGGGGAGAATAGCGGAACTGCCTTGTGCAGCCGAGGATATTTGCTTCATAATGCTCCACATCGAGGTCATTGAGGGCGGTTTCGGGCTTGAAATAGCAGACTTTAAGCTTGATGCCGAGGTCTTCGATGCCGTGGCGGAGAACGTATATCAAGCCCTGTTCGCTGATGCACTTTTCAAGACGGAAATAGAGCTTTTCCTGTGCGTTCTCGCCGTAATATTTGAGATACTTCGCCCACGCTTTCGGCTGTGTCTTTTTGATGAACCTGCACAGCACGTCCATACAGATGCACTTGTCAATATCAAACTGACTGCTTTTCAGCGAAACATAACCGCCCTCAGGGGAGAGGAAGAAAGTCTCGATATCCTGTTCAAAGCGTTTTTCTTTGGTTTCCAAGGTCATACCTCCTTTTTGCCCGTGACATATTCGTATATCAGGGATTTTTTATACTGCTGTAACTTCTCTATCTTCTGCTGTTTGAGAGCGATGAGCTTGTCTATCCGGGAGCATTTTTCTTCCAAAAATGAAGCAAGTTTGTTTTGTTCTTCATAACTTGGAATTGGTATTTCGTAGTTGATTATAGTTGATATGTTTACGTGAGGAGAAGTGCTTCCGAGCGTATCAAAACATCCTTGAACGTAAATATTCTTTGAGTTGAGTGCCCACATTATAAACATGGGAACTATATGCTCGTTACACCTAAATTGCATCATTCTCTGCCCTAAACAATATTTATTGCTCTCTGGAACAATACAAGCAAGTCCCCATCTTTCGCCTTCACGACCATATACTATATCATCTTTATCAAGAGAAAGGCGACGAATTCGATGTTTGTATTCTTTTTCATCTAAACGATACATTTGCTCATCAGCTCTCAAAAATCCATAATCTTCATCAGCCGTCCTTATAACATAGTATTCGCCGTCAAAAGAATAATTAGGAGTCTCATGCGGACAATCAATAATATATTGTAAAAGGAACTTTAAACGTATTACTTCCCAATGCTCCGGTATCTCCCCAATCCACTCAACTCCGCTATCCTTCATCTTCACATCAGGATCAAGCCCCTTTGTGACAGTCTCGGTGATAACGCTCTGCTTGTAGGCTTTCAGCTTTTCGATCTGCTGCTGTGCGTTGGAGATGAGAGCGTCTATCTGGGTGCATTTGCGGTCGAGGTGGGCGGCGATTTTTTGTTGGTCGGATATTGATATATCCCTTATATACGAATTACCATACACCGAAAAATAAATGTGGGGTATTGTTGCTTTATCAACGGATTCGCCAAGATTTAAATTAGAAATCGCATATTGTAACCATTTTATATCAACATTATTGTTAGGTATGATTGTAGCCATTGTACCGAGTAAAGAAGATTTAGCTGGATATACATTTATTCTTCCAACACCTGCACCGTCTTTTACGATACCTAAATACTCAACATCAGTATCATAAGAATCTTTGTAACCCATAAGTCCTGCCGCACCATATACAGGATATCCATTTGTTGCTTCTGAATTTAATTCTTTGGCAGCAATGGCATTTGAAAAGGATTTGCACAAATATTTCAGCTTAATCTCACGCATTACCAAACAGCTCCTTCATCAGTGTTGTTTCTTCCTCCTCCAGTGCCTTGATATCCGCAAAGATGTCCTCCGAGGACTGCGGTGCGGTAAACTTGTAGAAAAGCCTTGTAAACGGTATCTCATAGCCCACCTTGTCTTTCTTTCGGTCAGCGAATGCCAGCGGATTGTACGGCAGGACGTTCTTTGCGATATACTCGTCAATATTCTCCGAAAGCGGAATGATCTCGCTGTCGCTTGCACCCTTGACAGCCTGCGGCTTGCCCTTTTTCAGGATAGCTTTTCCGTTCTCGTCAGCCTGTGCTGTCTCAACAGTCACCTTAGTAAAGCCAAAGAAATCATTGTCGAAGGTCTTTGACTCCACAACAAGCTCGCCGTCGGTATATACTTCATTTTCAAACTCCATGTAGGCTTTCATGATAAGCTTAATGCACTTGTCATCAAGGTCAACACGCTTGTTGCCGATGTTCTTGCGGCGCTTCACAAAGCATTTTGAAGCGTCGATGAGCTGAACTTTTCCGAGACGGTGTGCAGGCTTGCCCTTTGTCAGCACCCAGATATATGTGGAAATGCCCGTGTTGTAAAACAGGTCTGTCGGCATCTGAATGATCGCTTCGACCATATCCTCTGTGATAACATATCGGCGTATCTCCGAAGCACCGCTGCCTGCATCACCTGTGAACAGAGAAGAACCGTTCTGAATGATCGCCATACGTCCGCTGCCCTCTTTCAGCTTCTTGACACCGTTGAGCATAAAGAGCATCTGTCCGTCGGAAATGGCAGGCAGTCCCGGCCCGAATCTTCCGTCATAGCCTTTCTTGGCTTCGGCTTCGACCTCTGCCTTTTCACGCTTCCAGTCGATACCGAAAGGCGGATTGGAAATAATATAGTCAAACTCATAACCGCTGAATTTGTCATCGTTGAGCGTATCGCCGTACATCATGCCCGAAGCGTTGCCGCCCTTGATGAGCATATCAGCCTTTGCGATAGCGTATGTCTCAGGGTTGAACTCCTCTCCGAAACAGGTGAGGTCGGCATCTTCGCTGATGTCGGTCAGACATTCCGTCAGACAGCCGAGCATCTGAGATGTACCCATTGCCATATCGTATGCGGTCTTTGTGCAGCCGTTCGCCTTGATATCGTCCTTTTCGGGTGCGATAAGCAACTCGGTCATAAGGTAGATAACGTCACGGCTGGTGAAGTGCGCTCCGGCTTGCTCGTCATAGCTCTCGGAGAACTTCCTGATAAGCTCCTCGAAAATGTAACCCATATCAGTAGATGTGATCTTGTCGGGTGCCATATCGCCCTTAGCAGAGATAAACTCCTGTATCACCACGAACAGAACATTTCCGTCTGCCATAGTCCGCACCTGATCGGTGAACTTGAAGTTTGAAATAATGTCCTTGACGTTTGAGGAAAAGCCTTGCAGATAGTTCTCGAAGTTGGATTCAATATTATCGGGATCTGATACCAGTTTTTTGAAATCGAACTTGCTTGTATTATAGAAGGAATATCCGGAAGTCTTGCAGAGAATGCCGTCACGGGCTTCACCCTCAACTTTCATGCCTGCGAGCTTTTCGCCCATTTTAACGACTGCCTGTTTTGTCGGTGCAAGAGCATCATCGAAACGCTTCAGCACCGTCATCGGCAGAATGACTTTGCCGTATTCGTGCGGCTTGAATAATCCGACAAGATGTGTAGCGATCTCCCATATGAGATTTGCTTTCTCCTGAATATTGATATTTGTCTGTTTCTGTAAAGAATTGATCGACATACTCTCACTCCTTAAATGTTTGTTTCACTGTCCAGCAGTGTTCTCTTTTGCTCCAATACTTTTTTCATTTTTCGTTTCAGCACAGCGTATTCATCAAGTGCCGCCTGATATTTTTGCGCAATTACCTTCTGTTCTTCAAGCGGTGGCAGAGGGATCAAGATGCTCTTAACAGCTTCTACGGAAATTGTTTTAACGGCTGTGCCACCCGAAGCATAACTCAGTGCGGCTTCGCCTGCGGTACTGTCAAAGAATGCCTGAATGTAATATGGATCAGCTTTGCTTTCGTCTATCTCGATAATGTAGAGATTTCCGGTTGCGATAATAGAATGATCATTATCGGAATTTACAACGGCGGAGCGGAAAGTAGGAGATGCCATTTTGGAAAGAACAATAGAGTTTTCGGGAACAACGAATTTTTCAAGAGCCTTCGGCAGCTCTGTAATATACTGCTGTCCTTCTTCGATATCTATAGAACCGTTCGACACATTCGCAAGGGAAATGAACCTGTAATTGGAAGGCATTACAGACTTAATAGATTCCAGTAATTCAGGTTTTACCTGTGACCCTCTTGCAATATTTTTGATGACAGCTCCGAAACATACTCCGTTTTCTACAACAGGCTTTTCCAGATAATGTGAAGCCGTGAGATTATAATCATGCTCTCGCATATCTGCCGGAGAAACATCTATCGTATCATCCCCGCCGTTTTTGAGACAGTCAAGTATAAACCGGATATTATCTTCAGAAAGTGTATTAAGTCTTCTGCTTTCCTTAGAAAAGCTGTTTTCTGCATTTACAAGTCGGATCGTAGTGTTGTTATGACTGAATACTATCATAGTGGTTGGGATAGCAGTTTCGATGAATAGAGCAGGTGGAAGATTGATAACTGCTTCAATATAACCGTTCTCCGCAAAAAACTGACGCATATACATATCGGGCTTGTTAAACGCAGCTCCGTTTGTCATGATAGCTACTGCTTTGCCTGTTTCTTTCAGGGAGCGAATGATGATCGCATTGAACAGCCAGTCAGATGAGCATCTTGAAATATAAGAGCTGTCAAGACCAAAGTGGTTCTGCAATTCACGGCGGCACTCATCAAGATCTGATCCCCTGAGACCGAAAGGATAATTTGAAAAGATCTTATCATATCTTTCAGGGTACTTATATGTCAGTGCATTATTGATCACAAAGGAGTAGTTATCACCGAGGAGTGCTCCTCTGAGAATTGCCACGTCATTTGCATTGAAATTGATCTCAACTCCGGTATATTCACTTACTTTTGTATCCTGCAAAGCATATATTGGAAAGGTTGCGCTTCCCGAGCAGATATCAAGCACCTTGTCATGTTCCTTAATCTCAAGTATGCTGCTTGCAAGATTTGCTAAAGATATCGGGGTACTCATTTCAAAAAATGAATTATCATAGAGAACCACTTCTTTTAATACGTCCGCATCAAATCTGCCAATGAAGCTCAGAACTGTTTCCCAGAAGCCATTCAAGTTCCTGGAAAGAACCTCAGAAACATCGGGGGATACATTAGAGCTTTTAATGAATGTCTCCAATGAATCAGTGGAGACTGTCGGCGTTTTCCCAATTATGCTCAAAGCATAAGCTGTAGAAATAACAGCGCCACCATTATATGCTATTTTTCCACGATAAGCTTCGCTCAGCTCATAAGAAATTTCTCGAATCATATCAACTGTAGATTTCAATTTGATCCCCCCTAATAATCTTAGGTAATTCGTAACCTTTGCTGTAACTATATCATAGCACAAGCTGATCGTTATGTCAATTGATTTCTTGGTAATTCATAACCTAAACCGTAGAATCGTATATTTGCACAACTTTGAAAGGACTGATTTATGCGTTTTGTACATTGAAATACAGCTGTTTTAATTGGACATATTTTATATCCGCCCTATGCCATTAGATACAAATCAAATATTAACAAACTTTATAAAAGAAAAGACAGATACCTCAACCATTGAAGTATCTGTCTTTCTTGTGTTATAGCCTGCTGTATAGATATTACATAATAGTTGTTCAAAAACTTCTATATGAGTACCGACCAAAAGTCCGGAGGGATTTTCATTGTAAGGTATATATTGATTTTACTTGCTGTCTTATGCGGTGGCTGTCTGACCGCCGTTCATATCGGGAGGATTGCCTCCGCCAAAGCCGCCCGGATCGTTACCGCCGGGACGGTTACCGCCGCCGAAGCCGCCGTTTCCTCCGGGCTGACCTCCGCCCATGCCGCCACCGCCGAAGCCGCCGCCCATTCCGCTGCCGTAGATGCAGCCGGACATGGTGATCTCCTGCGTGCTGTCGCCTGCTGTAAGTGTGTATGTTCCGTCCGATGTGATGTCGGGAGTGCTTATTACTACTGTCCGGAACGATACAGTGGGTGTAAACTCTGCAATTACGTTTCCGCTTGAATCGGTGAGCTTTACTGCTGTTCCTGCACTTGCGTTACCTGTGCTTGCAAGTATCGAACCTTGCGTTGACTCCGAGCCGAAGTTCATAGCCATACCGCTTGAGCCTGCCATAATTACCGTACCGCCTGTTATCACAGCGTTATTTTCATAATCAAGCGAGCCGTTGCCGTCATTTGTAGGACCGTATACATAAACCGTACCGCCCGATATTTCAATATCGCCGTTTGAGTCAAATCCGTCGCCGCTTGCATTGACGTGTATTTCACCGCCTGTTATGGTGATTTTAGCTTCGCTGTCGGCTGAGAATGAGTCGGGGCCGAAGCCTCCGCCCACGCCCTGATTGTCGCCGCCTGCGGCATTGATTCCATCGTCCAATGACGTAAGAGTTACCTTGCCGCCGCTGACCGTTACCGTCTGACCTTCAAGACCTTCATAGCATTTTGCGATGTTTATCTCGCCGCCGCTGACAACCGTGTTGTTGCCGGAGTGAATGCCGTCGTCGCCCGTGCTTATGTCAAGCGTACCGCCCGATACCGTAACGTCTGCATTGCTGTGGATTGCGTCGTCAAGCGTATCAATATCAAACGTACCGCCCGATATTGTCAGCACGCCGTCAGCCTTTATACCCTTATATGACTCGGTGCTGTCGCCTGTTGTCTTTTCGGACGAACCGCCTCCTGCCTTAAAGGTGAATGTTCCGTCCTTTATGTCAACCGTACCCGATGCATCAATGCAGTCCTTGCCGCTTGTGATATTCAGCGTACCGCCGGAAATATATACATACCCCTTTTCGGTATTGTCTGTGTTTTTGCTGTGTATTCCGTCCGTTCCGGATGTAACGGTAATATTACCGCCTGCGATTCTTACGCTGTCCTTGCCCGAAAGACCCTGTGATGCGGAGGTGATGTTATATGTTCCGCCCGTTATCTTGAGGTCGTCCTTTGTTACAATGCCGTGCTTGCTTTCACACTTTACGTTAAGAGTACCACTGCCGTTGAAGGTTATATCCGATTTTGAGAATATCGCACCGTCAACGTTTGCTGCATCATCTGATGAAGCAAATTCGCCCGTGCTTGAAAGCGTGTTCTCTGTTCCCTTTACCGTTGTTATAAATACCTTGTCGGCATTTATAATATAAAGTGCCGCACTTCCCTCTTTGGTGATGCTTGCGTTATCAAGCACCAACTGTACCTTGTCGCTGTCGCCGGCATTTACGATTATCTGACCCGTGAATGTTCCGCTGAGCTTATATGTTCCGGCTTTGGTTATTGTGACCGAGCCGTCTGCAACCGTTACAGAACTGTCCGAACAGCTTGCCGTACTGTCGCTGAGAGTTATATCTGTGCATTCCGAGTAATCGCCCGACAGATCACGGTCAGAGAACATATCGTCCGCTGTAAGCTGTTTATCGCTGTCAGAATGCCGAACTTATATCTGTGGCTGAAGAAGTGCTGTCAGTGCTGACGGTCGTACTGCTTTCAGCCTGTGATGCCTGTGAATCCGATGATGTGTTGTTATCGCATGATGTAAAGCATGAAACTATAAGCGCTGTAGCAACTGTTACAGCTAAGATTTTCTTTTTCATAAAATTACCGCCTTTCGTATCATAACGTTTTTCAGAGCTGTTCTCTGCCGTCTGTACTTTGAGAAGTTATGTTTATTTCAAGATTGCCGTTTCTGCATCTGAGCTCGTCTATCATCTGCTTTTCACAGCCTGTCTTGCCGAGCGTGATGTTATAGGTCAGCTTGTTAAGACTGCCGAGATTCGTTGTTTTTACCTGGGTCATTTTGTACTGCGATAAGTATCTTACAAATATATCGTCAAATATTCCCGCATATTCAAGGTCCTCCGGAACGGTTATATGCAGTACCCTGTCAAGCTCGTTTTTCTTTGATTCTCCGAAGGGGGTAGCGGTAAGCACTATGTTTGCAACTCCCATTATCACCGCAAAGATAAGAGCGTACAGCGGATAGCCCATTCCGCACGCAAGTCCTACCGCCATTGCAAGAAATATCGAGCCTATTTCCTTTGCCGTACCCGGTACAGAACGGAATCTTACAAGAGAAAATGTTCCCGCTACCGCAACGCCTGCGCCTATCGAACCGCTCACCATCATAATCACTATGCTGACTATCGCAGGAAGTGTGGCAAGAGCGATAACAAAGCTTTTTGTGTATTTGTTTTTGTACATATACATAAAAGCCATCGCTATTCCGAGTACCAGCGCCGAGCCTACGCCGATAAGAAAGCCGCCCAGTGTTATATCAGCCGTACTGCTGAAAATTCCTTGTATTACCGTATCAAACATTTACCGTTACCTCACTTTTTACTTTTTTCGTTCTTATGCCCATGCTTCGTCTGAGCATTGTCATATATGCCATTCCGTATTTTGAAAACGATGTCTGTTTTATACCGCCCTGTGCAAGAAGCTCTGCCAGCCATAAAGGCATCGAGCCTGCCGCTTTTATTTCCATCAGCGAATATCCTCTGTCAAGAATCTGCTCACCGTACGGCTCGACTTTAAGGTCAATATCTTCCGTTCTCCAACGTATGTTGCGGTCAAACGTAATTCTTAAATCCGAATCGTCCGCTCCGAAATATGCCGTTCTGTCGTAGCAAAGATAGACAGCAGGGAAAATGTCCCAGTAAAAGTCAAGAAAATAGTTGATCTCCTTTGCTATCTGGCTGTTTTCGGGAAGTCTTTCTCTGTTTTCTAAAATCTCCTGCGCATCATCGCAGTTGAGCGATATACGGCGCTTGTAGACGATACCCTTGTATTTTTTCTTCAGCTCAAGGAAAACCTTTTCATCCTTTGACGCAGTACCGTAGCTGCGAAGCCTTAGCTTCTCCTTGTAAACGGGCTTTTCAAGCGATCTTCTTATAAGCCTGAAGTCAGGGGTATCATAGTAGATGTTGCATATCGTGCTTTCGCCGTGTTCGTCGGGAATCATATACCGTGCGAATTCGCTTTCGATAAACTCCCTTTGCCCAGCGCTCACAAGATATTTAAGCTCGTGACGTTTAAAAATGCTTTTATCCATTTATCTCATTCCTTTCGGTTTCTTTTGGGTGTTGTTCTTTGTCTGTGCTGTAATGATAACTCTTTTGCCTTAAAGAAACCTTAGAGAGTTTTACAAAAACTTTACAAAACGGTGAAAGTATTGTGAAATCGTCATTTTAATGCGAAATTACGGCTGTGATATTATTGCGTATGTTTCAAGGCTCTTGATTTTTCGCTTGAATTATGAGATAATATAAAATAGGAAAGTTTATCCGAACCGCCGCAGACGGTTCGGAACGGGAAATAAAACGACAGATAAAGAAAAGAGAAATATGGCACAGTTTTTAAATTTCAAGGGAGATTATAATGGACTCAGCGAAAAGAAAGCCTCTGATAATCTCAATATGTACGGAAATAATATTTTTACAGAAACCGAAGACAAGAGCTTCAAAGCGTATCACTACCTGCTTGACCCCACCGCAGTTCTGCTGTTGATCTCAGGCTTACTTCAGATATTTACATTGTCGCAGTATGTCACAGGCATAATGTGCATAATAATGGCGATAGCACAGACGGTTACGCTTTGTGTGATATGCCAGAAAAATAACGAAAATATCCGTAACCGTACCCTGTCCGCTAAGATGAAATACAGAGTGGTGCGTGACGGGATATTACAGCTTATTCCTGCGGCGGAACTTGTTCCGGATGATATAATAATTGTTCAGGGAGGAGAAATAGTTCCTGCGGACGCACATATACTTGAGTATGTCGGACTTACAGTTGACGAGAGCAGATTTACAGGCGACAATACCCCTGTGCAAAAGCATGACGGTGCGGACCCGAAGGCGACCGGACTTAAGAAAAGCTGTATATATGCAGGTACAAGAGTGCTTAACGGCTCTGCTGTAGCGAGAGTAGTGGCAACGGGAGAAGATACATACAGAGCAAGACAAGGTGAAAAGCACGGAAAAGCGGCAGATCCGAATTTCTCACGCTATGAGAAAACCTGCGTCAAGCTGAGACTTCCGCTTGCGGTAGCGGCAATACTGCTTTGTGTTATCGGCACTCTGTCACAGATTTTAACAGGAAAAACAGACAATGTAACAGGTGTTATCGTCAGCGCTTGCGGTTGGCTTATATGTATGTTTATGCCGTTTGTAGAGCTGTATATAAGAATGTACAACATGAATTTTGTACGCCGTGCCGAGCTAAAGGGGGCTGTCATAAAAAATCTTACCGTTCCCGAAAAGCTAAACAGCCTGTCCGTGCTTGTCATTGATAAATCCGCTGTTGTAACGCCTAATACTCTTGAGGTCGCAGGAGTATACAGCAAGGATACAGACCTTATGACAACGGTAACGGTGCTTGCGTGCGATAAGGATGAACCGACGCTTGCAGAGCAGGCATTCCTGCTTAATGCGGCTCTGGGCGGAACCGATGTGGCAACGGTAAAAAGAAACGAACTTACAGCACAGTTTCCTTATAACGATGCCGACAGAATAGGCGGAAATATCTATAATATGGGCGGAACTCATCTTGTGTGCGTAAAGGGCGCCGTAGAAAAAGTGACAGGCCTTTGCAATATGAGCCCCGAAGAAATGTTCAGAATAACCGCTCGTGCGGCGGCCCTTGCAAAACGTGGACTTGAAGTGTGGACGGTTGCATATTATATAATACCTGAGGGCGAAGAAATACCCAAGAGCCTTTACGCAGTGCAATATAATTATATGGGGCTTGTGTCTTTTATGAATGCGACAAGAGATATGATACCTCTTGCATTGCAGGGCTGCAAAAGAGCGGGAGTAAGGCTTGTGCTGACTTCCTCTGACAGCCCCGAAACAGCAAGCTCAATGGGCAAAAAAATAGGACTTTCCGACGCAGGAATGATTTCCGGCGATGAAATAGCAGAAAGCACTGTAACGGGAGAACCGCTTGATTATAAGAAGGCTGAGATATTCTGCCGTGTAAATGCGGCTCAACGTGTGGATATTATAGAAAAGCTGAAGGAAGCGGGCGAAACAGTAGCAACTGTGGGTTACAGCGACAGCGATTACGACCTTGTTGCCCATGCGGATCTCGGCATAACATCGCTCGAAAATACGACAGGAAGCGTTTATGAGGCGAGCGGGCTTATCGTCCGTGACGATAATTTCTCATCGGTCGTTGAAATGATAAAAGAGGCAAGACAGCTTCACAGAAACATCAAACGCTGTATATTTATTCTCCTGTCAACGCTTATAGCGTTTGCCTGCACTTCTATTGCCGATATGATAACAGGATACGGTATAATTACCCCCATGCTTGCGGCTGTTCTTACAGCGGCAGTGATACCTCTTTGCTGTACCGGCTTCAGAAACGTAAAATCGGATATTAAGGGTAATATGACCCCATCGGGCTTCATTTCGCAGGGAAAGCCGGATAAGAAATTCTTTATAAGAAGTGCTGTTTGCGGACTTATCTGCGGTGCAATATCCGCTCTGTTCCTCACTCTTGCAGGAGGGGTTATGTCTGCACAGCAGGTTTCATCGGTAATGCTTACACTTCTCACGGTTATGACAGGCGCAATGTGTCTTGTTGTCACAGATAAACGTACAGGAGCATTCAAAAACGGAGCAATACCGAAATATATGACGGTTACAGCAATGGTTACATCGGCAGCATCGGTACTGTTGCCGTATATTCCGTTTATAAACTCGCTGTTTGGCTTTGCGGTGCCGAATCCGCTTGCAAGCATAGCAGCAGTGCTTGCAGGAGTCGCTCTTCCCGCAGGGCTTCAGATAAAGAAATACCTCAACAAATAAGAACATAAGTAAGGAGTAAATATGATCTCACATCTACTGAATATCGTTTACGGTATCGTATTCGGCGTGGCAAATGTTATACCGGGTGTAAGCGGCGGAACTATGATGGTGGTTTTCGGCGTGTATGACAAGGTGGTAGACGTGCTGACGTTGAAATTGTCGGCTATCAAAAAGAACATCAAATTCATCGTCTTTTTCGGAATCGGTGCAGTTATCGGTATACTCGGCTTTTCGTTTGTGATAACGTGGCTGTTTGATAACTTCCCTGTGGCAACGAATATGTTCTTTATGGGACTTATCATCGGCAGTATCCCGCTTATTTACAGGAATATGACTGTCGGCGGCAGAAAAATTACGCCGAAATGCCTTTTTGCGTTTATCCCGGCACTTGCACTTGTTGTCGGTATGACATTTATAAATAAGCTTCCTCAGAATGAAAGCTTCACTGTCAATGCTGTTCATAACGCTACCGACTGCACGGTGACTATCACAAACAACGGCTCTTATGATATTAAATCAAACTGGCAGTTAAAGGTCAACGGCAAGGTAGAAGGAGAACTTACCGGCTGTGTTGTAAAGAAATCCTCAGCCGATACTACCGTCCTCACAGGAACGGAAAACAGCGCTATCGCAAAGGGTGAGAGCATTACGCTTACTCTCCCCGAAAGCACTGATATTGATTCAATACAGACCGACAGCTTCACCTATACCTATAAGATGAATCCTGTGCTGTTCATAACGCTTCTGCTCGGAGTTACCGTGGCGGCTGTAGCTATGATAATCCCCGGTGTCAGCGGTTCGTTTGTAATGGTACTGCTCGGTTTATACACCACGGTCATCGGTGCTATCAAGAGCCTTGACTTTATGATACTGATACCGACAGCTATCGGTGTGTTTATCGGCATTGTATTCGGTGCAAAGCTGATTTCAGCGCTTATGAAACGCTATTCTCTGCTTGTTTACAGTGCAATTATGGGACTTGTAATAGGCTCGCTGTATGCTGTATTCCCGGACGGCTTCGGTTTCAACCTTGAAACACTCGCAGGTGTAGCAGCCCTTATTGTAGGCGGAGCGATAGCTGTGCTTGTAGGAAAGAATACAGAAGTAGAAGAGCAGTAACGCTGTCAAAAGAAATATATCCGTCGGCTCGAAAACGGTCGGCGGATATTTGTTTTACCTCGCTTTGCTTTTATACGAGGTTGACCTGTAAGCAAAATCGGGGTATAATATAATAAAAAACTGCGAGGTAATAATGGAGTACTTTTACGACCTTTTGTTCTATTTTGCAATATACTCGTTTGCCGGCTGGTGCGGGGAGGTTGTCTTTGCAACTGTGCGGCACGGAAAGTTTGTAAACCGTGGAATGCTGCACGGCGCATATTGTCCTATATACGGCTTCGGGCTTATAATCGTTATCATCTGCCTTACACCGATTAAAGATTCATGGCTGCTGCTTTTTGCAGGCTCTGCCGTTCTTACGACCGTGCTTGAATTTATAACGGGCTTTGTGCTTGATAAGCTATTCGGCAGACGCTGGTGGGACTACAGCGACAAGAAGTTCAACATCGGCGGTTACATCTGTCCGCAGTTCACGGTCGTGTGGGGGCTTGCCTGCCTGCTTATAATGAAGGTGGTACAGCCTGCGATAGCTTTTGCCGTAGGGCTTATCTGGAAGCCTGTCGGCATAGCGGCACTGTGCCTGTTCTATGCGGCAATAATAACAGACGTTATACTGACCTTCCCTGAAGTAAAGAAGCTGAGAAACGAAATCAGGCTTATAGACGACCTTGAAAAACAGCTTACTGCCGTATCCGATGCTATCGGTTCAGATCTGTCCGATAAGACTGCACAGGCTGTGGAATTTACAAAGGAACACAGAATCACAGCGGAAGAAATGCAAAGAAAGGCGGATATGTTCAAGGCTAAGCTGGAAACAGCCTCAGACAGCGTTAAACAACGTAATTCGGAACGCCTGAGTGAATTAAGGGGCAATGCTTCGGAACGCAGGGAGGAGCTTACAGCACGCTTTAACGAACTTAACGAAAAGCTGTCCGACCTTAAAGCAAAGCATAAACGTCTTTACAAGGCATTCCCGTCACTTAAAAACGGCAGAAAAAAGCTGAAAAAGTAATTTCAAAAAAGAAGTAAATCAAAGAGCCGTCGTTCTTTTCCTGTCCGACGGCTCTTTTCTTATTGCTTGTTTATAAATTTGTCTATAATGTATTTCGGCCTTGCCTTTACTTCGGTATAAATCTTTCCGATATATTCACCGACAATGCCAAGTGCCATTATCTGAAGTCCGCTTAAGAACCATATCGAGCACATAAGCGAGCTCCAGCCTGCTTCGGTATTTCCAAGGCAATTCTGAACAATAGCGTATATTATCATCGCTACACTTACAAGAAACACTAAAAATCCGACTACGGTAACAAGCCTTATCGGCTTTACCGAAAAGCTGGTGATACCGTCAAACGCAAAAGCAAGCATCTTTTTAAGCGGATACTTCGATTCTCCTGCAAAACGCTCACTGCGTTCATAATATACTATGTCGCTCTTGAAGCCTATCTGCTTTACTATGCCTCTGAGAAACAGATTGACCTCCTTAAACTGTGACAGCGCTTCAAGCGCACGCTTCGATATAAGTCTGTAATCGGCGTGGTTGTCAATTATATCAACACCGAGAAGCCGCATCAGCTTATAGAACATTCCTGCTGTTCCACGCTTGAAAACAGTGTCCTTCTTTCTTGAAGAACGTACTCCGTATACTATGTCACAGCCTTCGTGATACTTGTCTACAAACTTGTCGACTACATTTATATCGTCCTGCAGGTCTGCATCCATTGAAATTGATATATCCGCAAGGTCCTTTGCTGTCATAAGGCCTGCAAGAAGGGCGTTCTGGTGACCCTTGTTACGTGACAGCTTAAGCCCCGAAAACAAATCATCGCCTTCGTGAAGCTCCTCGATTATCTCCCACGTCCTGTCTTTACTTCCGTCATCCACAAATAACACACGGCTCTTGTCGGATATTTTTCTGTCATTGATAAGAGTTGTCATTTTTTCCTTAAGCCGCTTTGATGTTTCGTGAAGTACCTCTTCTTCGTTGTAACAGGGTACTACAATGTATAGTATATCGTTATATTCGGTCATTTGCTAAATTCCTTTCGTAGCTTTGTCGATTTAATCTGACTGTTACAGTATACCCCATTTTTACTGATTTGTAAAGCGTATAATGTGAAAATATGACGAAAAATCGGTAAATATCGCTGTTTTGAATAGATTTTTACAAAGAAAAGAGGCTATGACACCGAAGTGTCATAGCCATAGGAAAAGGGTGCAGATTATCTTAAAGGGTAAAATCCCTCTAAGCCGTTTTTAAAAGCGTATCTCTATAATTATACGTTGAACAGAAGCTCCTCGTAAGTCGGGAAGGGCCAGTATTTTTCACCGACGATTGTTTCAAGCTCATCTGCAACAGCACGAAGGCTCTGCATTGTAGCGAATACTTCATCGTGGTAGCACTTAGCGGCTTCATAAACATCCGAAATGCCCTGTGCCTTAACTATTACGCTGTCAAGCTCTGCTATCTTGGAGTTCAGACTTTCAGCAAGAGAATCGATCTTGTTTGCGATAGACTGCTCAAGGTTATAAGCAATGCCTGCGTTCTTCTTTGACAGAAGTACATCGCAAACCTGCTTCTCGTAAGCCATAACGGCAGGGAGAATTTCCTTTGTAGCCATCTCTGCTGTTGTCAGAGCCTCTATATTGATGGTCTTGCTGTAATTTTCAAGCAGAATCTCTGTTCTTGAGTGCATTTCAACTTCTGTGAATACCTTGTGCTTTGTGAACACCTTGATATTCTTCTCGTCAAGGAAGTGCGGAAGTGCGTCTACTGTAGACTTAAGCTCAGGCAGACCTCTTACCTCTGTAGCTTCCTTTACCCAAGCGGCATCGTAACCGTTGCCGTTGAAGATTACTCTGCTGTGCTCCTTTATTGTCTTAACGAGCAGTTCCTTAAGAGCCTTCTTGAAATCGTCAGCCTTTTCAAGCTCATCAGCAAACTGTTCAAGCTCTTCTGCTACGATCGTATTAAGAACGATGTTGGGGCCGGAAATGTTGAGTGAAGAACCAACACTTCTGAACTCAAACTTATTACCTGTAAATGCGAAAGGCGAAGTTCTGTTTCTGTCTGTTGTATCCTTGGGGAACTTGGGCAGTGAGGTTACGCCTATATCGAACTGTGCGTGCTTTGCTTCTACGTTTGTACCTGCAACAAGCGCATTGATAACATCGTTCAGCTCTTCGCCGAGGAAGATAGAGATGATTGCGGGAGGTGCCTCGTTAGCGCCGAGTCTGTGGTCGTTGCCTGCTGTAGCTACCGAAAGTCTGAGCAGATCTGCGTATTCGTCAACAGCCTTGATGATTGCAACAAGGAATGTCAGGAACTGTGCGTTCTCCATAGGAGAATCGCCGGGGTTCAGAAGATTCTGACCGTCATCTGTTGAGAGCGCCCAGTTATCGTGCTTACCTGAACCGTTAACGCCTGCGAAAGGCTTTTCGTGCAGTAAGCATACCATATTATGCTCAAGAGCGACCTTCTTCATCATTTCCATCATAAGCTGGTTGTGATCGGCCGCAAGGTTTGCAGACTCGAAGATAGGAGCACATTCGTGCTGAGCGGGAGCAACCTCGTTATGCTTTGTCTTTGAAGAAACGCCGAGCGCCCAGAGGTGCTTGTCGAGGTCCTTCATATAGTCGCTTACTCTCTGCTTGATAACGCCGAAGTAGTGATCTTCAAGCTCCTGACCCTTTACAGGTGCCGCACCGAAAAGTGTTCTGCCTGTGAAGATAAGGTCTTTTCTCTTATCGTATGTCTTCTTGTCAACAAGGAAGTATTCCTGCTCGGCACCGACTGTAGCAACAACGCTCTTTGCTGTGGTGTTGCCGAAAAGTCTTAAAATTCTTAATGCCTGCTTTGATACAGCGTCCATTGACTTTAAGAGAGGTGTCTTCTTGTCAAGTGCCTCGCCTGAATATGAGAAGAACGCTGTGGGTATGTATAATGTGTTATCCTTGATAAATGCGTATGATGTCGGATCCCACGCTGTGTATCCTCTTGCCTCGAATGTAGCACGAAGACCGCCCGAGGGGAATGATGAAGCGTCAGGCTCGCCCTTGATAAGCTCCTTGCCCGAGAACTCCATAATAACCGTACCGTCACCTACAGGTGAAATAAAGCTGTCGTGCTTTTCGGCTGTGATACCTGTCATAGGCTGGAACCAGTGAGTGTAGTGTGTTGCACCCTTTTCTACTGCCCAGTCCTTCATTGTGCTGGCAACTACTTCGGCAATGGGAAGTGTAAGCTCAGCATTACCGTGCATTACCTTCATCAGCTCCTTGAAGATAGCCTTAGGGAGTCGTGCCTTCATTACTGCCTCGTTGAACACGTCCGAGCCGAACAGCTCCGTTACATCATAAGTTTTCTCTGCCATTTTCCTTTTCCTCCTACTTTCGTTAGATGTTCTTTGAAAAATAAGAAAAGGACGCTTTGATTCCTCAAAACGTCCTCGTTTCTGATTACAGTTATTATAATACACTATGTCGGCTGATTTGTCAATATGTCATTTTGCACAAATTTTGAAAGTTTGAATGTGTGATAATTCAAAATTGTATAAAAACCATTGAAAAACCGTCGATTTCTGCAAGTCTTAAAGTTCAATCTTGCCGTAAAGCGTAGCGTTTCTTTCTGTTTCAACCGCTTCCTTAGAGAATTCGCCTGCATCTGACGCAGTATTTTCAACAGCAGTCTGCGAACGCTTGTACTCTCTTTCAAAAGATGTCGAGAAACCGGTACTCTGCTTGTATGAGCGGTTTGCACCGTTGCCGTTTCTTCTGCCGCCCTTGCGGTCGTTTCTTCTGTTGTTATCTCTGTGGGGCTGAGAAGCCGAGATAACGACCTTTCTGTAAGGTTCTTCACCTATAGAGTTGCTGTATACGCCTTCGATCTCAGCGACCTTGCTGTGAATGATACGGCGCTCATAAGGATTCATAGGCTCAAGGGTAATGCGTCTGCCCTGACGGAGCACCTTATTAGCGGTACGCTCTGCAAGCGACTTGAGAGTTTCCTCTCTCTTATCCCTGTAGCCGTTGCAATCAACTGTGATACGGCAGTAAGGCTCATCGTGACGGTTGCTTGCAAGAATTGCAAGGTACTGTAAAGAATCGAGTGTTTCGCCTCTTCTGCCGATTACGATACCGAGCTTTTCGCCTACTATATCAAGAACAGTTATGTCTTCCTTTTCGATTATGTTTACCTTGAAGTCCTCAACGCCGAGAGCGGTAAGAACCTTTTCAAGATAAGCCGCAGCCATAGCTACCTTTTCTGTGTGGTCAGCGTCAGTTACGGCAGGAGCAGCTTCAGTAGCTTCAGCCGGAGCTGTTTCATCAGTAGCAACAGCAGGAGCGGCTTCAGTAACAGTTTCGAATTCAACCTCTATCTTATAGTCGCCCTTCTTGCCGAACAGCTTCTTGACAGGTTCTTCAACTACTGTTATCTTTATGTCAGCTTCATCAACGCCGAGTTCCTTGATTTCTGATATGGCAAGCGCCTTGAGCTCGTCAAGCGACTTACCTGTATATATCTTTTTCATAAGTCCGTCCTTTCCGTCGATTCTCAATCGTCGTCTTCTTCGTGGTATTCTTCGCCGTATTTTTCGGCATCGGCTTTTCTTGCCGCCGCCAGCTTACGTCTGTTGATTTCCTTCTGCGAAAGTGTTTCTGTCTTTGTTACGGTCTTTTCTTCGCCTGTATCGGCGTCTGTAACAACAGCGGTCGTTGTGACCTGTCTTTCCTTGAGCTTTCTTTCCTTCATCTTCTCTTCAGCCTCGGCTCTGAGCTTTTCAGGGCTGTACAGCTTCTGCATTACCAGTGACTGCACAATGCCGAGTGCATAGTTGACACCCCAGTAGAAACCTACTCCGGCAGGAACGCTGAACGAGATCCAAAGTGAGAATAAAGGCATGATATAAAGCATTACCTTCATACCCGCACCGCCTGCGTTTGCCATTTCGGGATTGTTCTTCTTGTTGAGATACTGGGAAAGTACAGTCTGAACAAGTGAAAGAACGAATGCAAATATCGGTATGATTATCAGCGGCTCGAAAGCAAGCTTAGGTGTTGAACCGAAGTTCAGACCGCAGAACATCATATTGTGTGACAGTGATGCAAGTCTGCCCTTTACATCATCTGAAAGTATTTTACTTTCCTTGAACGTATCGGGATACTGCTCATAAACCTGCAGAGCAAGAAGCTCCATCTGCATACCCTTGTACTTGCCTGCAACAGCCGCAAGTCTGTTCTTTGTTTCAGCTGTAAGTCTTGACTTATCACCTGTTAAATCACTGTACTGCTCTGCAGAGAATGAACCGTAGGTTTCTCTGTCTGCCGTGCTGATCGTTTTGGGATCCTTATCGGTATAATTGTTCTTGAAATTCTCGTCATCCTTGAACTCGTGCGTCAGCTGAGCGCCGTCGTTGGATTCCGAAATGAAAACTGCGTCCTTATCGCCGTTCTTGTACTTTAATATAAGCTCGGCATCCTGCTTGTTGTATTCGTTTAAGAATATCTTTGCATATTCGGTTTCTTGCGCTACTGTTATAGTGCTTGAAATATCCGATGATGACAGGTGCTCCATGTGTGTCATGGGCTTATATACAACGTCGATGACACCGAACAGTATTACCATTGTCAGAACAAGAGGTCCGCAGCCGCCGGCAGGGTTATAGCCCTGTGCCTGCAGCTTCTGCATTTCTTCTGCCTGCTTATCACGGTTGTTGCGGTATTTCTGCTGTATTTCCTTTACCTTGGGAGCAAACAGCTGAGAAAACGCCATATTCTTCTGCTGCTTTATCTGAAGCGGCAGCATTGCTATTTTGACTATTACAGTGAATATCAGTATCGCCCAACCGAAATTCTGTAAAAGAAGATAAATAGGCCACATAATGTAGCCAAGAGGCGTACCGATTATGGTGTATAAGAAATCTATGGAAATCACCCTCCGTTAGTAGTGCCGATATTACGGCTTGGTCCTTTTGAAAAAATAAAATTGTTCGGGTACATAGTCATAGCCGCCCTCAGAAAAAGGGTTGCATCTGATAATTCTCCGTATAGCCAAATAGCTGCCCTTTACCGCACCGAAGCGGCGGAGTGCGATCATCGCATATTCCGAACAGCTCGGAGTAAAGCGGCAACAACGAGGCAGCCATTTTGACAAAGTCATTCTGTATATCTTTACGAAAAATAAAAGTACATATTTCATTTTATTTTTGTATTTTGTCCGGTTGATTATTCGCCGGTGCGGCATATCTTTTCAGCAATTGCTTTTCCATTCGAAGATATACCTCTGTCGATTTCATCGCAGGAGTTTTTGCCCTTGCAACGAAAATAAAGTCGTATCTTTTTTGTGTCTTTTCACGGAGCAGGGGTTCAATAAGGCGGAACGCTTCTCTTATGACTCTCCTGGCACGACTGCGTTTTACGGCATTGCCGACCTTCTTGCCTGTAACGATTCCTATGCGGTTTACCCGCCTCTTGCTTTCCCTTGCGTAGCATACGAACGCATCGGTAACAATACTGTCACCTTTTTTGAACAGAAATCTGAATTCCTTGTCCTTTTTTATGCAGACGTATTTCTTTGCATACTCATTCATTGACAGAATCAGTAGCTTAAGTGCTTTCTGCCCTTTGCACGTCTTCTTGCGAGAACCTTACGTCCGTTTCTTGTAGACATTCTTTTTCTGAATCCGTGTTCTTTCTGTCTCTGGAGCTTCTTAGGCTGGTATGTTCTTTTCATTTCTTTCTTCCTCCTGTTGTTACTCGGCACCGATGTGTGCCTGTCTTGCGCCTATGCAATTAAATATTATACCTTAATCGGTTGCCGATGTCAAGTCATTTTTGAAAATTGTCTGCTCTGACGGTCGCAAACGCTCAAATAATGCGGATATGCCCGTGCCGTCGGGCTTAGCCGGGCGGTTATTTGTAACCGAGAGTTTGTAGAAAAAGTCTGTTTTTTATAAAATAGAGCAAATTCTCTATCCCTATCCCCAAACCCCTTCCCCGTGGGAAGGGGCTATATTGCTGGGGCTACCGCCCCTAGTCCCTGTCGGGGGCTTCGCCCCTGCGACCCCATTTTCCAACAAACTAGATGTTTTTCGACAGCCGGGCGGTTATTTGTAACCGAGAGTTTCCTTTATTGCCGATGCGACCCTTTGGGAAACCAGGCTGTGCGTCTTGGGGCTGGGGTGCCAGTCCGCCACTATTCCGTCAGCGTCCTCGTCCTGCATCGTAAGCGGAATAAACGTGATTCGTTCATCGCCTGTTTCACTCATATATTTTCTGCGGACGTTTTCGATATTTTCCTCAAGCGAAGTTCCCATCACGCCGTAGGTCTGGAATATATAGGAATCGGGATTGAGCGAGCGTACCTTCTTCAGAAAATCGAGATAACCGTCTTCAAATTCCGCTTTTCTCTCATCTGTTGTCGCATAGCTCATATCGTTTGTTCCGAGATTTATAACTATAATATCCGGCTTGTACCTTTCAAAATCCCACTCAGTTTCCGAAACCGTGATACTATCCGCAAACTTATTATACGAAAAGCCGAGCTTGTCATAATATTGCGGTATTGTCTGCTGCGGAATCTTGTTTCCGTCATTCGTAAAGCCGGAAATAATTCCGTAGCCGCTCACCGAAACCATACTGTAGTCGGCGTTCAGTGCAAGAGCCGTTTTATACGCATACGCTTTTGTGACATCTTCTGTGGCTGTTCTGAAATGATGCTCCTTATCCGGATCGTCAACTCCGTATCCGCAGGTGATAGAATCGCCTATAAATTCCATTTTCAAATTTTTTGCGGGCGCAGGCTCTATCTTTTCATCCTCCGCAATCATAACGGGCTTTATCCCGAATGTTGACATTGCGCACTCGGACAGCTTGATTATCCTTACATTCCTGCATTCTGCGCTTTTGCTTTCAAGCACCTTGTACGTTTTTTCCTTTTCATTGAGCATATCGTCGACAACCTGTTCATTGTCGACATATATTGCGATTCTTGCATAATTCTCGTCATTGCCCGCTGTCGATGCAAAATCGCCCGTAACGGTGATTTCAAGTTTTTTACCCGTAAAAACAAATTCCGCACCCGCCCCGGAAAACGCCGCCCACAGCGTATCGTTATATAAATACGTCCTTCCGATCGTTTTTACGGATTTATCGTTTAGTACAATTGCCTTTCTGTTGCTCATGATTACTCCTCGCTTATAATTCTTATTTTATTGGGTTGATTTCAGCCTTGATCTGAGCTTAACTCTTTTATCGACATTGCGGTACGGAACAGTTCATCCCTGCTAAAACCGGTCGCTGTGATATGGAACATATACTCGCCGTTATCCCACACAAGAAATGCCATACCTTTTTTGGAAACACAATACATTGCACTTGTATCCCCCAGCTCGACTTTTTCCGGAGGAATCTGTGCCTCCTCCGTTCCGATCTGTGCATTTTCCATCTGTGGCCTTGTACATTGAGTAAAAGTCAGCTGTTTGCCGTGTTTATTTATGTATTCGACAATATAGGCATATTCGGTTTTCTCTATAAGCCGTGTGGCATATGCGGTTTTGTCAAGATCCGGCTCATAATACCGTGTGATGCGCTGAGGCGAATTCTCGGCATCGCTTATCAATATGACCGAGTATTTGTCATTTTCCTTGACCGCAAACGTATCCCAGTGCTTCAGCAGGATAGTTCCGCCTGTTGCCAGAGCGGCGGTAGCGGCTATTATCACGGCAATTGCCAGCTTCAGCTTTACTCTGCGGCGTCTTACCGTTTTTGCGGTGTCGGTATATAATTCACTTATCATTTTTTTCATCCGTCTGTCGAATCCGGGTCTAATCCTTGAATTCGGGAGCGTCTCAAAAACAGACAGCTCAGACAGATAATCGCTTTTTAACGCTATGGCAATTTTTTCATCGTTGGTCATATATTTTCATCCTTTGTATCGAGCAGGATTTTTCTTATCCTTGAAACATACGCATAAACCGTATTAGTGTTGATATTCAGCATTTCGCCGATTTCTTTAGGGCTTAGCCGCTGTACAAAAAACAGGAATGCTATGTTTTTCAGCCTTGGCGGCAGTTGTCTTAGGTTTTTGATAATCTGTTCATATGTCGCATTGCTGTTTTCAAGCTCCGTATAGCTGTCCTCAAACGGAATATCCTTGTCCTCAAGCTCTTCGTCGTTGTGATTTCTGCGTATCATATCAAGACAAACATTTTTGGTGATAACGGTTATATAGGATTTTGTTTTTCTGGAATACGGATTGTTTATCTTGTCAAGATTGTCAATAATCCTCACGAATGAATCCTGGACAGCGTCCTCGGCATCTTCACGCTTTCCGAGGATCGACATACTGATATTGTACATAAATTGCTTATATGTATTGTAAAGCTGTATTATCAGTTCTTTATCGGTCGGTGAATCGACCGTTGCGATTAATGATGATAGCAAAATTTCACACTCCGATTTATATTATATTTCAATTGTATCATCACATCGGCTTAATGTCAATATAATAAGGAAAAATGCCCCCGTCTGAACGGGGGCATACATAGCTTTTTATCTGTTTCAGGCGTTTTCTTCATCCTTGAAGGAGAACTGACTTACCAGCTTCTGAAGCGTCTGTGCCTGTGCCGAAAGCTCTTCGGATGCGGCGGCGCTTTCTTCTGCGGTAGCCGAGTTTGTCTGTACAACATTTGAAATCTGTTCTACGCCTATATTGACCTGCTTTACCATATCCGTCTGTTCAAGGCTTGCACCTGCAATCTTGTTTACTATATCGCTGACACCGCCCGATCTTGCTTCAACCTCGGCAACAGCCTGAGCTGTTTCATTTGTGATATTGTTACCGTTTTCAACAGCGTCAATTGCGCGTTCGATAAGAACGGTAGTGTCGTGAGCCGCATCGGCAGATTTACCTGCAAGGTTTCTTACTTCGTCGGCAACTACGGCAAATCCCTTGCCGGCTTCACCTACTCTTGCGGCTTCAACTGCGGCGTTGAGTGCAAGAATATTTGTCTGGAACGCAATATCCTCGATAGTCTGGATAATCTTGCTTATCTCTGCCGAAGCATCGCTGATATCCTGCATAGCACTTGTAAGGCTGTTCATCTTGTTATTAGCCGCACTGATATACTCGGCTGTTTCATCAACAAGCTGTCTGCCTTTCTGGCAATCTTCCGTTGTAGCCTCAATATGAGCATTGATATTGTGGATAGTAGCGGCAAGCTCTTCTACAGATGCCGCCTGTTCGGTAGCACCCTGAGCGAGTGACTGAGCGCCTGCAGATACCTGCTGTGAACCGCTGGATACCTGATCGCCTGCAATGCTTATCTGACTTAAAGTATCATTGAGCTTTGTGTTGATATCTCTTACTGATTCAATAAGTACCTTGTAATCGCCTCGGTATGTATTATCGGCATCTTTACTGTGCACATTAAAGTTGCCATGAGCCATATTGCTCAGGATATTGCCGATATCGCTGATCATAGCATTTTGTTCATTTACTACCTTTGCGGCAGACTTTGCGAGTATCTTGACTTCATCGTGTGATTTAACCATAGGTACAGGACTTGTAAGATCGCCCTCGGAGAGCTTTTCGATACGCTCAGCGCAGAGCTTTATGGGCTTGCCTATCTTACGGCTGATAAGTCCTGCGACTATACCGCCTACTACCGCTGATGCGGCACAGATTATCGCAAGCACCAGAAGTCCCTTAAGACAATGTATTGTATAATCGCTGTTGTATGCTGTTACTGCGATAGACCATCCGTTTGTTTCGGGTATGGGCGCATATCCTATATGTTTTGCGATGCCGTTTGATGTGTACTCGGCTGTGCCTGTTTCACCGGCCTCCATTTTTTCGTGTGCCTGAGCAAGTGCTGCATAGCTTGAATCTTCCTCGGCTTTTTTCTGTATGTTCTCTCCATCCTTGACAAGTTGCATATCAAAATCAGCGATCGTATTGCCGTTCTTGTCGATTATGTATGAAGCGCCGTTTTCGTTTATCTTGAGCGTGCGGACAATATCATTCAGAAATTCCTCATTAGGCACAAAATATACACAGCCCTCAACTTCCGAATTAAGCACGCCGTTCTTCCATAAAGGAGCGGCGATTATAACGCTTAACTTGCCGTTTGATCTGCCTATCATAGGCTCAGTTATTGTTGTTTTGCCCTCAAGAGCCGCCTTGAAATATTCACGGTCGGAATATTCGTTGCCGTTTGACGCCTGACCGTTTTTATCAATCACAGTTCCTCTGTCAAGACCAAAGGTCGAAGCAATCGAGTCGATTTCGCTTTGCTTCTGACCATTGGAATATACTACCGATGATAATTTCGGGTTACAGCCCGCCTGTATTGCGACATTAAGCATTGATTTCAGTTCCCAGGAAACTCTGTCTGCGGCTACTATAGCCGTTTCTGTGAGCGTCTGATCGGTCAACGCTTTTGTGGTGCTATAAATGATTCCTACAGATGCAAATGTCGCCACAAGAAGCGAGATGATTATAAGTAATACTGTAAACAGTGTCATTTTTTTGCTGATAGATTTCATAAGTGTCTGCCTCGATTCCGTATCCCCGTTGAAGATACAATTTTAGTTAACACATTTATTATAACACTTGCAGTAAAAAAATGCAATATTTCACCGCTTATTTTGGCAATATTAACAAAAATACGGTGGAAAATTTTAGCTTCACGCCAAATTTGCAAAATATCAGATTTTTTGTATGGACATTTATCTTCGCCGTGGTGTATTATGTATGAAGATGTACATTTTCGACAAAAAGAAAAAGGGGAGGGGTTTTATGTCGGATTATTCTTCTGAAAATATAAGAGAAATATATGAGCGGCACTTTGTCACGGTGTACAGAGTGTGCTTTATGTACCTCAGAAATGTACACGATACTGAGGACGCAGTACATAATACTTTTATGAAACTGATCGAAAAGCAAAAGTGCTTTGAAAGTACCGAGCATGAAAAAGCATGGCTGATACGGGTATCTCAGAATGTATGCAAGAATATGCTCAGGGCGAACAGCAGGCGGCGTGAAACGCCGGCAGAGGATATTGCAGTGAATGACAGCTCTGCGGTCAGCGATGTAATGATTGAACTGTCAGCTCTTCCCGATGATCTTAAGGTACCCGTGTATCTGTTCTATTGTGACGGCTATAGCAGTAAAGAAATCGGCAGTATGCTTCACATAAGCGCATCGGCGGTGCGTTCAAGACTGCAGAAAGCGAGAGAACGTTTAAAAGAGCATTTAAGCTCGGAAAGGAGTATAGTATGAGTATCAGAAACGAATTTGAGAAAATCGATCCTACGGAAAAGCAGAAAAAAGATATTTTCAGACGTATAGAAGAAAGCAGTAAGGTAAAGGCGGATTTCAGACATCAGGTTATTCGCTACACATCGGTTGCGGCGGCAGCAGTCGTGGTTGTCGGGGCTGTGACAGTCGGCGTGCATTTTGTGAAAAAAGGCAACGGCATTGATTATACTGTCAGCGGCAGTTCATCGGGCGCTGACAGCGCTGTCGATGCTTCTGCAAGCAAAGCGGATTACAGCAAAGACAATGTTCAGGACGGAGAAAATATCTCGAATGTCAAAGACAGTTTAACAGACAGCTCAGGCTCTGAAAACTCAGCAGGGTCATCTGCCGATTACGATTATGCTGTTATAAACGATGATGTTATGTGGGGAATAGGAAAAACCGTTTATGAAATCGAAGAAAAATATGGCACTGTAACGGCGGAAAACGACAACGTGTATACATTTGAAAACGGATATGGAAAATATACATTCGGTGACAGCTGTAAAGCCATTTGTGAAATTTCGGCAAGGAATTTTCTTGTCGGCGATATTTCAACGGTAACGCTTGAGAATTTCGCTTCAAAGTGCGGTCTTGAAGCCGTGACGCTTAGCAATGGCAACGACTCCGACACGAAGTACGACGGCTTGAAAACAACATACTACAAGCATCCGTCCTACGATAATGTGACTTTTATTATGCTCTGCAAGGAAAGCGGATTTGACGAAACCGCCACATTTGACATTCGGTGCGATGATGCGGCTGATACCAAAACACAGCCTGAAATAACAACGGACGATAATGGGAATTGCCTTATCAACAAGGCGTTTCATGATAAAATAATGAATGATGAACTTACCGATGACGAATTTACAAAGTTGATTTCGTATGTGTATACGGGTGATATAAGCATCAATGAACAACCGAATTCGCTTGTAAAAGCAAGAGCCGAATATAACAAAACGATACAGCGGACGTTCAACAGATTTATATTGTCCGGCGGATATGAAAATGACGATGAATGGCATATTACACCTGCGACACCGGGCAACTGCCATAGTATGAAAGAATGGTACGATACCGCTTGTACGTTATATGCAGATATGCCGGATTATGATACATTCCTTAGCAGATACAGTGAGTATTTCAAATTTGACGGGCAAGGGAATTTCTACTATGCGACAGGCAGACCCGACGAGCAGTTGATTGGCGGAAAAATGCCGTTTAATGCACCGTCTTACAACATTTTTGATGTATCACCACGCTGTTTTACAGTGAATGAGAGTACAAGCGGCGGAACGGAACTCAGTATCGGCATTCTGTATTTTGACAGCGTAGGTACAGATGGCACGACTTACAGCGTAAACGTTGCTTATTTTGATGTAAAGAAAACATCGGAAGGATACAGATTTATAACAAATGAGGGCTGATAAAGTGTAATATAAAAGGCAGAGCCGCAGCTCTGCCTTTGTTGCTTTTCTGTACTTAATTCGTAATATTACATCACGAAAAATCAGCTTTTCAACAGTTATCTGCAATAAGTGAAAAATACCGATGAAATCAAGGCATAGTCAAAGTGATAACATCGGCAGTTTTTTCAAATCCCACTTTTTCCGCCAAGGCTTGCGAAGCTATGTTATCCGATGAGGCTGACCATATCGGGCATAAGTTGTTTTTAAGTATGTTGGAAATACATTTTTTACAACACTCGGTTGCAAATCCTTTGCCGTAAAAGTCGGGCAATGTATTTACACCTATTTCGACAACCGTATCGTTCATATACGGTACATCGGGAGCATCTGTACAGCTGACTAGAGTATTGTCAAGAAAAAATCCGCAGCATAAGCGCTTTTCCGCCATTGCGATAAAATAGTCGTATAACCAGTCGCCTGCCGTTATATGATGGCATTTTTCAAAAAACTCTTTGTATTTATCAAAATCCGCCGCTATAAGAGTAACGGCGTCCGAGCTGAGCGTTATCTGTTTTGCGTATACATATTTGATGTTGTGAACAGGCTTGATATGAAAATCCTTTCAGCAATACAGCCAATCTCGTCGATCGTCATATTTTCTGTTATGCTTTCATTAAATGTGCTTATATACGGCTTTGCTTTGCTTCCGTATGATATAACCGTGCGCTTCGGGCTTTTGAAAATATATATGTCGAACGGAGCGCCGTAGCCCTGCTGAGTTTTTTGGCGTTCTTCCGAATATAGAAATTCAATGCTGTTTTTGCTTTGCGAAAGATTATTCTTTTGCCCTATCCAAAGCGAATAATAGGCAAGTGTAGTATCGGATATTTGCTTTAAATTCGGTGAGTTCATATTTATTGATTTCCTTTTACGATAGGCGCTTGCGGTATATCGTTAATTCAGTCTGTAGTAGCAAGTGCTTTTTCCCTTACCTTCTTTTTTCAGCTCACCTGTTGCGACAAGCTTTCGCAGTGCGCCTTCGATAGAGCTGTCACTGATTGCAGGACAGAGCTCCCGTATGTCCTGTTTGTTAAATCGCCCGATTTTGTTTTTGCTTGCCCTTCTGACCGTTTCGGTAGTTGTCAGCTTTGTTTCCACGAGCGACATACGTTCTTCAAAATCCTTGTATGCGGCAAGAATTGTACCGAGGATATACTTGATAAACGGCACAGCATTTTCATTACCTTCATGCCAACCGGTCTGTGATTTTGCAAGCGAATTGTAGTACAGGTCTTTGTTTTTGGCTATCTTGGCTTCAAGGGAAATATACTTTCCTACATAAAAGCCACTGCGATACAGAAGCAATGCGGTGAGAAGCCTGCTCATTCTTCCGTTCCCGTCGTTGAAAGGGTGAATACACAGAAAGTCGTGAATGAAAATCGGAATAGCAATCAGCGGTTCCAGTTCCATATTCCCGATAACACGGTTGTATTCTTCACAAATTCTGTCAAGTGCTTCGGGTGTTTCATACGGAGCAAGCGGTATAAACAAGGTTTCGGTGTGACCATCGGGATAGGTGGCGCTTATATAGTTCTGTACGGTTTTAGTACGTCCTGCAAGCGGGTTATTCATGTGACTGTACATTATTTTGTGAAGCTGAAGGATATAATTTTGCGTGATAGGGATAGCGTCAAAGCTGTCATGGATAATGTTCAGCGCATCGCGGTATCCCGCTATTTCCTGTTCATCACGATTTTTAGGTGTTGTTTGTTCGTTGACAATCTGACGGATACGGGTATTTGTCGTGACAATGCCCTCAATGGCGTTTGATGCCTCTGTGCTTTGTACTTTAGCGATGTCAACCAGCTTTTCAAGCTGTTCGGGGCGTTGCTTCAAATATAATTCCTGCTTTCCCGCTTCTTTATATATGGCGGCAACCAACCCTAAGATCTCTGAATCCCATTTTTGTTCCTTTATTGCGGAATAATTAAACGCTCTCATTCTCTCACCTCCATCGGTTTTCCCTTAAATAGTAGCACAATTTAAGCGAATAGTCAATCGGGTAAGCAAAAAATCCCTTATTATTATGCGCATATTAAAGGAAATCTATACGGCGAAAGAATATAGTGTACATCGCTCAAAAAAGGAATATGTCAAAACAGCAAGGTTACATTACCACCTTGAAACAAACTTCAATGTTTTAGCAAGCGAGTCCATACATACAAATTCTATCTGATGTCGTTCTTATTTTCCTGTTTTCAGCACATTTCATCACCATATTTATTATACCACATATCAATGAAAAAGCCAAGCATTTCTGCTTGACTTTTTCGACAGTCTGAGGCAGAGCTGCGGCTCTGCCTTTCGGTATATGTTTTACTTTTTGCTTTTTCTGCCTTTTTTGCAATTGTTGCAATTATTACAACCCTTGCACGCCGAACAGTCGCCGGAGCAACCGCCGTTTCTTATAATATGTATTATCACAAGCACGAGAGCGATTACTATCAGCGCAAGCAGAATAATGCTCGGTATATTCATCTCATCCATAATTTCACCTTATGCAATGCCGAAAATCATTCCGACACAGCGTACAAGAAGCGCCATTATCCACGCAATAGCACACTGCATAAACACTGTTACTGCGGCAGAACGTACACTTCCCAACTCACGCCTTACTGTTGCTATAGCGGCAACGCACGGGGTGTACAGCAGAGTAAATACGAGGAACACAATAGCCGTGAACGGTGTGAAAAGCGTCTGTATCTGCGAAACATCTCCGCCGAGCAGAAGAGTAAGGGTCGAAACAACGCTTTCCTTTGCGGTAAGACCTGTGATAAGAGCGGTCGAAGCTCTCCAGTCGCCAAAGCCCAGTGGTGCAAATATCGGCGCAAACAGACTGCCAAGCATCGCAAGCAAGCTGTTTTCGGCGCTGTCAGCCACATTGAGCCGTATGTCGAATGTCTGCAGGAACCATATAACGATAGATGCCGCAAAGATTACGGTAAACGCTTTCTGGATAAAGTCCTTTGCTTTTTCCCATATAAGCTGACAGACGCTCTTTACTCCGGGCAGACGGTAGTTCGGAAGCTCCATTACAAACGGTACGGGTTCACCGTGGAATACCGTCACCTTAAGTATAAGCGAGTAGAGGATACCGCAGATTATACCAAACAGATACAAGCCTACAAGCACAAGCCAGCGGTACTGCGGCTCGAAGAATGCGCCTGCGATGGTTGTATATATAAGTATCTTTGCAGAACAACTCATAAATGGAGTGAGCAGTATAGTCATTTTACGGTCACGCTCACTTGAGAGCGTTCTTGTCGCCATTATCGCAGGTACTGAACAGCCAAATCCCATCAGCATAGGAACAAAGCTTCTGCCCGAAAGACCCAGCTTTCTGAGCGGCCTGTCCATTACAAACGCAACTCGTGCCATATAGCCCGTATCTTCAAGAATAGACAGGAAGAAGAACAGCGTTACTATAGTAGGCAGAAAGCTCAGCACACTGCCTACGCCGGCGCATATTCCGTCTATTACCAGAGAATGCACTACAGGGTTTATTTCAAATGCGGTAAGTCCTTTGTCGATAAGGTCGGTGAGAAAATCTATGCCCATTTGCATAACGTCGGAAAGTGCCGCACCTATTACGGAGAACGTCAGGAAGAACACAAGTGCGATTATGCCTAAAAAGCAAGGGATAGCCGTGTATTTTCCTGTCAGCAGACGGTCGATTGCCATACTGCGTTTATGCTCCTTGCTTTCGTGCGGACGTACTACGGTTTCACGGCACAGCTTTTCAAGGAAGGTGAAGCGCATATTGGCAAGCGCCGCTTCTCTGTCCATGCCTGTTTCCTGCTGCATTATGGAAACAAGGTGGTCGAAAGCATCGTGCTTTTCCTCAGGAATGGTGATTTTTTTCTTTATCTGTTCATCATCCTCAACCAGCTTCGTTGTGGCAAATCTCACAGGAAGCCCTGCCGCCCTTATATCCGGCTCAAGCAGTGTTGCGGCTGAATGTATACAGCGGTGAACAGCGGCAACCGGGTCGTGCGGGTCGTCGCTGTCGGTGCAGAAGTCCATACGGGCGGGCTTTTCGCCGTATCTCGCAATATGTATCGCATGGTCGATAAGCTCGTCTATACCTTCGTTTTTTACGGCGGAAATCGGCACTACGGGTATTCCAAGTATCCGTTCAAGATCGTTTACACGGATAGAACCTCCGTTTGCCTTTACCTCGTCCATCATATTGAGCGCAAGCACCATAGGTATGCCAAGCTCCATAAGCTGCATTGTAAGATAAAGGTTACGCTCGATATTCGAAGCGTCAACTATATTTATGATACCGCTGAGATTATTGTTCAGCAGAAAATCACGGGTCACTATTTCTTCGCTTGAATAAGGCGAAAGCGAGTAGATGCCGGGCAGATCCGTAACGGTCGCTTCCGGGTGATTTCTGATAGTTCCGTCCTTGCGGTCGACTGTTACTCCGGGGAAGTTTCCGACGTGCTGATTTGATCCCGTCAGCTGATTGAACAGCGTTGTTTTTCCGCAGTTCTGATTTCCTGCAAGAGCAAATGTAAGCGGTGCGCCTTTTTCAAGCACTATCCCGTGTTTCAGATGCAGCTTCTCGTATTTGGCAAATTCTCCGACTCCGGGGTGAGGTGTGTCGTTTCGTCTTGATCCTGCGGCTTTAAGGGGGCTGTCTTTCTTATGTACGTTTTTTACTGTTACCTTGCGAGCCTCCTCAAGCCTCAGGGTAAGCTCGTATCCACGCACCTCAAACTGCACCGGGTCGCCCATAGGTGCGACCTTCTGCAAGGTTATTTCAGCATCGGGTGTAAGTCCCATATCAAGCAGGTGGTGACGTAAGGCTCCGCTTCCGCCGACCGTTTCGATATATGCGCTTTCTCCCGGTTTTAATTCATCCATTGTCATTTTGACAAGACCTCCGTAAACATTATGCTCTGTTCCGATCAATTCTGTAATCTGTATGCCTCAGGCGTAATTCAGCACTTTCGCAGGCTTAAATAAAACCTGTCAGAACAAAACCGACAGGTTTTATCATCTGCGTTTTACTGCGACAGAACAAAATGTTAAAAATACTGCGGCTGTTAGATATAGCTAATCCAGCCCGATTTAAGTATATCACGGTAAAACGGAGTAGTCAAGAAAAAAATGGTTAGAAATAGCTAACTAAATGGCTTTGTTATGCGGAATTACGGGCTTAATATGAAGACCATAAGTATAGATAACAATGTCGGCAAAAAATACGGCTGCCGCAAGATACGACAGCCGTGACAATATTTACTTTTTCGCAAGCTCGTATGCTCTTGCGGTACAAGCCTTACAGCATTCATCGACCGTATCGGTAAGCTTACCCTCATACAGCTTGTCAAGACCTGCTATAGTCGTTCCTCCCGGAGAAGAAACCTGTTTTATAAGTTCGTCTACCGTCATGCCCGAATCTGTGAGCATCTTTGCCGAGCCGACAAGCGACTGTGCGAACAGCTTAAGTGCCGCATCGGGATCAATGTCCACGCTCTTTGCGTAATCTACGAAGCCTTTTGCAAAAAGATAGATGAAAGCGGGAGAACTGCCGTTTACGGCGATTATTTCTTTCATCTTGTTTATCGGCACTTCCTCTGCGATACCGCAGCTTTCGATAACCGATTTTGCAAAAGCAAATTCTTCATCGGTCACTCCGTCCGCCCTTGATATTGCGCTTGCACCGAGACCGAGCATCATAGGTGTGTTCGGCATGACAAGCACTACCTTTGCGCTCGGTATTGTATGACTGCGGATAAAATCCTCGGATATTCCCGCACAGATAGAGATTATTACCTTATCGTGCGTTACTTCTTCTGCGACAGTGTCAAGCACTCCGCCAAGCACCTGCGGCTTTACCGCAAGCAGTATGTAATCGCACTTTTTAACAAGTTCACATTCGCTCTTGCAGGGCTTTACTCCGAATGCCGAAAGTGCTTCAAGCTTTGCCGTATCCTTGTCATACGCCGAAACGCTTATCTGCATATCCGATGAGCAGATACCACGCATTATCGCACTGCCCATATTACCTGCGCCTAAAAATCCAAGTTCAGTCATACTAAGTCCTCTTTTCTTGTATCAAGCCGAGCGTTTTTGTCTGAATGCCGCACGGTATGCCACCATAACAGGATAAAGCACCAGCAGAAGTATGAATACCTCTATAGGCAGCATCGTGAGATTTTTTACTATTCGTGTCGTTATCTTTACCCAGAATACCTCCGGTGCAAAGTAGCCCATTATCACCATTGCAATTGTATTCAGGAACACATTGCAGAAAAGATTGACGCAGAACTTCGCCATAAATATTCTGAACACCTGAAAGCCGTTTGTCTTAAGTCCGCCGAAAAATGCGGATCTGCTTGAAAAATCGAGCTTCACAGGATTAAGTCCGTACAGGAATATGCCGTAAATTACAGCACCTGCGACTTCGACCAGTGTGAATATCGGTGAAAACGCACCGGTAGGCTTTACAAGAAAGCCTATTACATCGGTGACAACGCCTGCAAGTCCTGCCACAACAGGACCGTACAGCATACCGATAGCCGCAAGGCCTACAAACGCAAAGCTTATCTTGAGCGTTTCGCTCGGCATAATCATAACGAATTTCAGTGCTACCGAAACACCGATAAGAAGCGCCGTTACTGTAAGGCAACGAATAGATTTCAGTTCCTCGAACGACTTTTTAAAATTACGAAAAAACGCCATATTTACCTCCTCAATGACGCAAGCTGACGCAATCGCATAATGCGGGATAAATACGGCGATTATCTCTTATATGCAACAGCGAGATGCGGAAAACGTACCGCCACCTTTCAGTGTTCGTCCTGAGGACAACTCCCCGTCCCTCAGGCACTTTACGCACGTTAACCTACTCTGTCGGCCGCACCGTTAAAATTTCGGTGCAGTCTTTTTATATAACGGAAAACCGTTATAAACATTTTTAAAATCAGAAGCTGATCTCATTAGCGATCTTGTACAGATCGTGAGGGAATTCCTTCTTCATCTTGAGAGCTTCCTGAATGTCATAGTCTACAACTTCGTTATGCTGAAGGCCTACAACACGGTTGCCGATGCCCTTTGAAAGAAGATCAACGGCATAATAACCGAGCTGGCTTGCTGCTACTCTGTCCTGAACTGTGGGGCTGCCGCCTCTCTGAACGTGACCGAGAATTGTAGCACGGCTCTCAACGCCTGTTGCCTGTTCGATTTCCTTAGCGAGCTGTTCGCTTCCGCCGATACCTTCTGCAACAATAACGATGAAGTGGTGCTTGCCGCTCTTCTGTCCTTCGATTATCTTAGCGATAACATCGTTTACTGTGAAGGGCTCTTCCTTAGTAATAATGTATGTCGCACCGCAGGCGATACCTGCATTGAGAGCTATGTAGCCTGCATTTCTGCCCATAACCTCAACTACGGAGCATCTGTCGTGTGACTGTGCTGTATCACGCAGTTTGTCAACCATTTCAACAACTGTGTTCATAGCTGTATCATAACCGATGGTGTATTCGGTCATAGAAATATCGTTATCTATAGTGCCGGGAACACCGATACTCAGGATGCCTCTTGCAGAAAGGTCAGCCGCACCTCTGAACGAGCCGTCGCCGCCGACAACTACAAGGCCCTCGATACCCTGTTCTTCGCAAGTCTTCTTAGCCTTCTGAAGACCTTCTTCATATCTGAACTCTGCACATCTTGCTGTGTAAAGCATTGTGCCGCCTCTCTGAATTATATCAGATACGCTTCTTGCATCAAGAGGAACAATGTCGCCGTTGATAAGTCCGTTATATCCTCTGCGGACACCTACGACTTCCATTCCCTTTGCAATAGCAGCTCTTGTTACCGCACGGATAACGGCATTCATGCCCGGTGCGTCGCCGCCGCTTGTTAAAACGCCAATCTTTTTCATAATATCGTACATCCTTCCTTAGAGGTCACCCTCCGAGATTATTTTACACACATCTTAGTTTACTCCTAAAATGCAATTTAGTCAAGGGGTAATTTCATTTTTTCGACTTATTTTATGATTATATTGTTTTTGCCGCAAATCCCGTTCAATTTTTGTATAAAATCACTGTTCAAATCAACGGAAAGAGCGGGCGGCAAGGTTATAGTTTCCCTTGTATCCTCAAAGCATATCTTCGTAAGAGTGTTGCCTTTGTTTACTTTAAGAAGCGCCTTTACAGCGGGAATATTGGCATCGTCACGGGAGGAAAACCTTATATACAGCACAGCCGCCTTATTCTGCCCTGTGCTTCGGCTATCGTGCATTTTCCGCAGCTTAGCAAGATCCGGCTGTGTTATCGCATTTATCAGCAGCTTGGGGTCACCCTCGTCCTCCGCAGATACCGTACCCTCGAAAGCGTAAACATTACCGGTCCTTAGCATTGACGAATACTGATCGTACAGTTTCGGGAATACAAGGCACTCGATTTCTCCGCTTGCGTCTTCTATTACGATGAAGCCCATTGTCTTTCCCGATTTCGTGATATGGTTGCGGACGGATGTAAGCAGTGCCGTTACTCTGATATTTTGTTTATCCTTGTTGTTTTCAAGTATACTGCCGATATTTTCATATCCGAATTCACGGGCAATCCTGTAAAACGGATCTGCAGGATGTCCGGAAATATATATTCCGAGCATTTCCTTTTCGTATGACAGAAGCTGTGCGTGTGAATATTCATCGGCAGGCTTTATCTGAAACGTGCCTTCATCCGCCGCATCATCTTCGCCCATAAGGCTCATCTGCCCTTCAAGATCGTGGCGCTGTGAAAGCGTATCAAGCATCAGCTCAAGGGAAATCATCATTTCACGGCGGTTATTGCCAAGTCCGTCAAACGCTCCGCACTTGATAAGTGACTCAAGCGCACGTTTATTTATATTCTTGTCCGACATTCTTTCGCAAAAGTCGAACAGCGACTTAAACGGGTGCCTGGTTCTTTCTTCGATAATATCGGCTATCATATTAGCACCGACATTTTTTATTGCAAGAAGGCCGAAACGTATTCCGTCATTTTCGCAGGAAAAGCCGGTTTCGCTGTAATTCACATGGGGCGGAAGCAGTTTCAGTCCGTGCTGTGCAAGGTCGCCGATATATTCGGCGGTCTTGCCGCCCCAGCCTATCACGCTTGTAAGCAGGGCGACCATATATTCCTTATAATAATGACATCTGAGATATGCCGTGCGGTAAGCGAGCAGTGAATATGCGGCGGCGTGGGATTTGTTGAAGGCATAGCTTGCAAAGCTCATCATATCGTCAAATATTTCTTCGGCTACCTGTCTGTCAACGTTATTTGCGACAGCACCCTCAACGAATGTTGCACGCTCCTTTTCCATTACCTCCGGCTTTTTCTTTGCCATAGCTCTGCGGACAATATCGGCTCTGCCGTATGAATAGCCGGCAAGCACACGGCATATCATCATTACCTGCTCCTGATATACGATACAACCGTAGGTTACGTCAAGTATGCCCTTTAAGAGAGGGTGCTTGTAGCGTATTTTTTCGGGGTTGCGGCGGTTTGCAAGATAGGTCGGGATCGAATCCATAGGTCCGGGACGGTATAGTGACAATGCCGCAGTAAGATCCTCAACAGAGCGTGGCTTCATACGGGATAAAAGCGAGGTCATTCCGGCACTTTCAAATTGGAATACTCCGAGAGTGCCGCCCGATGACATCATATCGTATGTTTCGGCATCGTTTTCGGGTATCTTTTCTATATCAAAATCGGGACAGCTTTTCACTACGAGTTTACAGCAGTCCTGTATCACGGTAAGATAACGAAGTCCGAGAAAGTCCATTTTCAGCAGTCCGAGCCGCTCTATAGCGGTCATAGTGTACTGCGTCATAACTTCGCCCTCGCTGTTTCGGTACAGCGGCACATAGTCTGCTACAGGGTCACGGGTAATTACTATGCCTGCGGCGTGGATAGACGTGTTTCTCGCCATACCCTCTATCTTTTTTGCGGTTTCTATAAGCAGGCTGACTTCGCTATCAGATGACGCCAGCTTGACAAGCTCCTTCTCGCTTTTCAAAGCGCCGTCAATTGTCGAGTGCATCGACATAGGGATAAGTTTTGCTACGGTATCCACCTTGCCGTAAGGCAGACCCATAGCCCTGCCTGCGTCACGGATAGCGCCTCTTGCCGCCATTGTACCGAATGTTATTATCTGCGCCACATGATCCCTGCCGTACTTTCTTACGACATAGTCTATGACCTCCTGCCGTCTTATATAGCAGAAGTCAACGTCAAAGTCGGGCATAGTAACACGCTCGGGGTTTAAAAAACGTTCAAACAGCAGATTGAAGCGTATCGGGTCAATATCGGTTATCCCAAGGCAGTATGCACATACGCTTCCTGCGCCCGAGCCTCTGCCGGGACCTACTGCGATGTCGTTTCTTTTAGCATAGCCGATAAAGTCGGCTACTATCAGGAAATAGTCGATAAAGCCCATTTTCTTTATTACCGACATTTCGTATTCGGCACGGTCAAGAACCTCTTTCGGTACAGGATCTCCGTAGCGTTTTACAAGGCCTTTTCTTACCTGAGCGTTAAAGTATATTTCGTTGTTGTCATAGCCTTCCGCCTTGAAAAACGGCAGGATAGTATGTCCGAATGTGAAGCTGACATTGCACTTTTCCGCAATTTTTACGGTATTGTCATAGGCTGACTGCGGAAAGCCGAGCGCTTTCATCTCGTCCTCGCTTTTGAGGTAAAATTCATCGGTGGCAAACTGCATTGAGTTCTTATCGTCAAGGGTCGTGTTGGTGGCGATGCAGGTCAGCACACGCTGTACATAGCTGTCCTCTTTTTCGACATAATGAGCGTCATTTGTTGCGACAAGCTGTGTGCCTGTATCCTTCGCCACACGCAGAAGATACGGCAGAATACGCTCCTGCTCGCTTATGCCGTGACTTTGAAGCTCTATATAATAGTCCTCTCCGAATATCTCCCTGTACTCTTTTACAAGCGTCACAGCGTCCGCAAGCCTTCCGTCAAGAAGCGTTCTTGCAAGCTCTCCCGAAATGCAGGCGGAAAGGCAGATAAGCCCCTTTGAATAACGTCTTAAAAGCTCCCTGTCCACTCTCGGCTTATTATAAAAGCCCTCTGTATAGCCCAGTGTCACCAGCTTTGAAAGGTTTTTATAGCCCTCGTTATCCTTGCAAAGAAGCACAAGGTGGTGAGGCTTCATATCGGACTTTGTGCTTTTGTCGAATCTTGTACGGGGTGCAACATACACCTCGCAGCCGATTATTGCCTTTATGCCGTTTTCAACGCATTCGTTATAGAAGTCGATACTGCCGTACATTACGCCGTGATCGGTCAGTGCTACGGCTGTCTGTCCCATTTCCTTTGCACGACGAACAAGCCCTCTTATACGGCAGGCGCCGTCAAGAAGGCTGTATTCGCTATGAACGTGCAGATGTACAAAACCGCTCACTTTTACTCTCCCCGATTATCTTCTCCTCTGAGTGTATCTGCTATAAGGCTTATCTTCCTGAGCCTGTGGTTTACTCCGCTCCTACTTATAGGCGGCTCAAGCATTTTGCCTATATCGCTGAGCGACAGCTCAAGTGCGGTAAGGCGGATTTTTGCCACCTGCAAAAGCTCCTCGGGCAGATACCCTTCTCCTCTTTTTTCGAATATGTAATTAATATCGTCCGCCTGCTTCTGTGCGGCGGCGATAGTCTTGTCAAGGTTAGCCGCCTCGCAGTTGACGCTTCGGTTGACATTATTGCGTACTTCCTTATAGATTTTTACGTTCATTATCTCCATTGCCTGCATCATAGCGCCCATATAGGTCAGCATATCGGAGATCTTTTCGCTCTCTTTGATATAAAGGAAGCTGCTGCCTCTGCGGCTTGACAGCTTTGCCCCCATACCGTGTTCTTCTATCATGGAAAGCAATGTTCTGCATTTACTCTCATCGTGCAGGAACAGCTCAAGCTGATAGCCTTTTTCTGGATTGGCGACCAGTCCGCAGACAAGGAAAACTCCTCTGAGATACACGCCGAAAGCGTCATCTCCCGAACAGTCGGGCATAGGGTAAGCGTAGCTTTTATCCGCAAGAGTAACCGTGTAAAGCGTTCTTCCTCTGAAGGTGCTTTCACCGGTCGAATATTCCTTGCCGACCGAATCAAAGGCATCGGCAATGCTATCGGCTACCCTTTTGTTTTCCGTATTAAAAAAACAGCCTTCGCCGTCTTCCGTCATGGCATACGCCGCTCCCTTTGACAAAAGCTCAAGCTGTTTTCTGCTGTGTTCCGCCTTGCACAGCTCATTTTTTACATCGGCGGCAAATGACATCAGAATCGCTCCTTTATCCTGCCTTTTTGATTAAAGCTTTATTTCCGGCATAGCACTCAGTATCGCATCTTTTTCGCCGGGATTGATATAGTTCTTATTGAGATGCGATTTATCGTATTCAAGATAAGTATCTTTTGTTTTCTCTGTCAGCACAGCTGTGAAAAATCTCTCCCAGCTGAAATACTTGCCGCTTTCTATATAGTCATACGGCTTTTCGAGTATCGTTTTTATTTCTTTATCTTTTACGATACCTGAACGCAGAATGACCCACTCGAAAGATTCTGGCAGAAAAAGTACGATATTTTTCGCTTTCCTGAGCGATAGAACACGCTGTATCTCCGGACCGAATGCGGCTCCGTCTGCAATTACCAGTACCGTTTCGTACTGCCTTGTTATAAGCTCGTTGTATATTTTTGCCTTGCTTGCGGCTGAAACGCAATTTATCCCGTACTCCGAAAAATAATTCTCAAAAAAGCGATAACCGCTTTTTGAATCCTCGGTTATAACCAGATCGGGCTTTAACGAAATGTCGGTATCCACTCTGCAAAGCGGGTAAAACTCTGCATAAAGCCGTTTTGTCCCTTGAAATCTGTTACCCGATACGTTTTTTATGCCGTATATTTCTTTCACGCTGTACGGCAGATTGAAAAGCGGAGTTCTTGTTGCGATTACATAATAATTATCGGTATTTTTTATTGCTTTTGCAAAATCCTCAGACGCAACGAATTTATCGCCCTCGTCAATAAATACAATGCTGTCGTGTATAAGACTGAGATTTTCCTGCCAGCGTATGCCTGTAAGCACCGTGCATTGCTTTTTGCTTATTACCGTAACACCGCTTGCTTCGCCGTTTTCCTGATATGCGGCTATCATATCTATCAGGGTGGTCTTACCCGTTGCACTGTCGCCACGAAGTATCGTGATATTTCTTATAACGGAAAACTTATACTGTACACGGCGGCTTTTCACTACCACCTCATATTTACCTTTCACAGCGACACCACCCTATAAATACAAGCCTGCATTCATTACATATTCCTGAATATTGTGAACCGTTTTTCCGTTATTGAGTATCTTTATCTCAAACGGCTTATCTCCGAAATCCATAACGTGCCTTAAATTGATAACAATATCTTTTTTTGATTCCTTAGCTATGCGCAGTATCCATTTTGCACAGTTGTCACCGCAGGTCGAGGCATTGAAAATCTTTGTATCATCGTGCCGCAGAAGCAAAAGCGTTTTCAGCCCTCCGGATATTTTCGTTACGGGAATAACTCCGAGAGCCTTGCTGTCAACCGCATTCGGACTAAGCACCACAGCCTTGTCCACGCTTTTTATCATTTTAACCGAAAGGTCATCGGCAAGCCAGTTATCAAGATAGGTATTGTCAAAATACATACTGGTGTTATAGACGTATTTTTTCTCCATATCTTCGGGTATTTCTCCGAAAATAATACACAGCATACCTTTCCCTCCGTTAAACGATTTTACTTCTTATCCTTATTAACATCTCTGTGAAGCACCCTTGCTTTAAGGTGATTTTTACTGAGATGCTCGCACATATTTTCCGCAAATGTCGCACTGCGGTGCTTGCCGCCCGTACAGCCGAAAGCTATTACAAGCTGGCTTTTTCCCTCGTGAAGATACTGAGGTATCAGAAAGTCGATAAGGTCGAACAGCTTTGTCTGTAAAGTCTGCGAGCTTTCAAAGCTCATCACATAATCCCTTACCTCTTTGTCAAGTCCCGACTTTTCCTTAAGCTCGGGTATGTAATACGGATTCGGCAGGCAACGCACATCGAAAACAAGGTCTGCCTCATTCGGCACACCGTACTTGAAGCCGAAGGATATACAGCTTATAGTCATGCTGTCAGACGGAGTGTCAAGGAAAATATTAAGCACGTTTTCCTTCAGCGTAGAGGTTGACATCAGACTTGTGTCAATGTAATAATCGGCAATTTCACGCAGAGGCTCGAGTATCTCCCTTTCTGCGTCTATCGCCTTGTCTATGTCGCCGTTTGTCACATCAAAAAGCGGATGCTTTCGGCGTGTTTCCTTATATCGCTGTTTTACTACATGATGGTTTGCATCTACAAACAGCAGTTTTACGTCAAGGCCACACTTTTTCAGTTCCTCTATGGTGGCGTTGAGGTTCAGAAACATAGTTCCGCCACGAATGTCGGTAACAATAGCGACCTTTGAAATATCATCGTTTTCTTCGCATATCTCGGCAAATTTCGGTATAAGCTGAGGCGGCATATTGTCTATGCAAAAATAGCCTATATCCTCCATAACATTTACCGCACAGGATTTGCCTGCACCCGAAATTCCCGTTACTATAACAAATTCGGTTTTCATTTATGTTCCTTTCCCTGCGCCCTTTATCTCTTTAATGAATAATGAATGATTTTGGTGTGCCGTTTTATTTATATACCCGTCAGCTTCCGATAAAGCCTTGTCTTATCTCGCCCGGTCACATATCTAAGGCACTTATCCGAAAATTTCACTTCATTATAAGCACTTCGCATTCAAGCGTTACGCCTGTCTGCTCTTTGACCTTTTGTTTTACTATATCCACAACGCCCATTACATCATCAAACGTTGCGTTGTCTTTATTTATTATAAATCCGCTGTGCTTTGTGCTGACCTCTGCGCCTCCGCAGGCTGTACCTTTAAGTCCGCAGACCTCTATAAGCCTTGCGGCAAAGTCGCCCTCAGGGCGCTTGAATGTACTGCCTGCGCTTGGGTATTCGAGCGGTTGTTTGTCCTTACGGCGCTCCATAAGCGTATCCATACGGTCTTTTATCTTTTCACGCTCGCCTTTTGCAAGCTTCATTTTTACGGATGTTATGCAGAGGTTACGCTCCGAAAAAAAGCTGTGTCTGTAGGAAAGTTCCATTTTTTCAAGCGGGATTTCCTTTATATCGCCTTTCTCGGTGATATATCGGCAGGATACGACCACGTCCTTCATCTCGCCGCCGTAAGCTCCCGCATTCATAAAAATAGCACCGCCGACAGAACCGGGTATGCCGTATGCAAACTCAAGCCCCGTAAGTTCGTTTTCAAGAGCCACAGCACAGACAGCCGCAAGCGACGCACCTGCGTTGCACTCTATATATTCACCGTCTACTCTCACCGAGCCGAAGTCGCTTCCTATAAGCAGTACAACTCCCTGAAGCCCTTCATCACAGACAAGGATATTGCTTCCCCTGCCGACAACATAGTATTTAATATCGTTCTCACGGCACTGCTTTATAAGCTCGCACAGCAACGCCTCACAATTTATTTTTATCATAACATCACACGGTCCGCCGATACGGAACGAGGTGTGATTTTTCATAGGTTCATTTTTAAGCACGACTGCGCCGTATTTCTCGGCGGTCTGCTCCAATATGCTGTAATCGTTCAAAGCATACTCCTTGTGAATTTATTTTTTTGCGTTTTGCGCCAAATAAACTTCCCCTTATGAGCCTTTAGTCCTTGAGTCTGTAGAGATTTGCCGCTCCGACGATACCGGCGTCATTTCCAAGCTTGCATATACCAAGAACAGTCGAACGTTCGGGATTTATGCAGTAGCTCTCACGCTTTATATATTCCTCGAGCGGCTTTGTGAGATAGTCGCCCTCCTTGCAGATTCCTCCGCCGATAAGCAGCATTTCGGGCTGGAATGTGTTTACTACGTTTGTAAGTCCGCATCCGAGATAATTCAGGTACTCGTCAACAACAGCCTTACCGCTCTTGTCGCCTGCTCTCATAGCATCAAACGCAGTCTTGCCGTCAACCTTGTCAATACTGCCTGCTATATTCCACATTGCACTGTCCTTATCCTCTTCCATAGCCTTCTTTGTGGCTGTGATGAGTGCGGTAGCCGAGCTATATGCTTCAAAACAGCCCTTTCTTCCGCAGTTGCACTGTCTGCCGTTATATTCGATAACAACGTGTCCAAGCTCCGCACCGCAGAAATTGAAGCCCGTGTATATTTTGCCGCCGATTATAATTCCGCCGCCTACACCCGTACCGAGTGTGATTACGACAACGTCTTTATATCCCTTTGCCGCTCCGCCGAGAACCTCTCCGTATGCGGCAACGTTAGCATCGTTTTCAACATATATGTCAGTGCCCAGACGGTGCTTTAAAAGTCCGCCGAGATCGGTATTGTTAAATCCCAGATTACAGGAATAAAGCACTACGCCCGTGTTTCTGTCGGCAACTCCGGGTGTTCCTATACCGATGCTGTTGATGTCCTTTACATCGATCCCTGCTTCCTTGCAGGCAAGCTCAACACCCTTTGCTATGCTGTCTGCGATTTCTTCGGCAGGACGGGGCAGGTCTGTCTTTATGTTTGATTTTCCTACGATTTTGAAATCGTCATTTACCACTCCTACTTTTATGTTTGTTCCGCCAAGATCAATTCCTATGTTGTACATTATGTTATATTTCCTTCCGATATTTAATATATTCCTTGCCTTTTATGCTTATTCGCCGTCAGTCTTCATCCGGCTCTATTTCGGCATTTGTCTTTATTCCCCTCAGCCTGAGGAAGTTTTCAAAGCGTTCAAGATCGGCATTTACTATCAGCTCTTCGGGAAAATCAATATCCTTAAGAAGAGCCTCAGCTTTTTTGAACGCACCTATCTTGTCGCAGAAATGCGCATCCGAGTCAACGATAACATAACAGCCGTTTTTTGCACAGGTTGGCAATATAATATCGTGCAGACGCTGTATAGAGGTCTGACTTCTGAAACGGCTGACATTGAACTCCATCGCAACGTTCTTTTCTTTGCACGCTTTTGTCACCGCATCATAATCATACGGGTAATCCGCCGATTCGGTATGTCCGAGAACGCACACCTTCGGGTTATCCATAACCTTTATATATGCGTTTGTGTGCTGCCCAGCCGTACCCGGTATTATGCAGGGGTTGTGCATCGACGCATTTATCCACTCAACGTTGTAATAAATATCATCGTTTATATCAAGCTCGCCGTTATATCCTGTAAGGTCTGCTTCAACGCCCTTTATAATACGCACTCCCGACAGAAAATGCGGTATAACGCCCATATTGCAGAAATGCCATATATGCGGCGAATCCTCCATTTTTATGCAGTGGTCGGTCATGCCGAGATAGCTCAGTCCCGCCTTTGCGGCTGAAGCGGCATTCTCGCTTATAGTTGAGTATGCGTGATCCGATGCCAATGTATGAGTGTGCATATCAGCAACGAATTTCATTTTAGGGTCATATCCTTTCTTTTATCTGTTCTTACACTTTTAATTTTTTCTGTCTTTATTTATATCTGTTTATCAACCCATGCTCTTGACTGTATCACTGCTCTCCATATCAAGTCCGAGATTGTCAAGCAGTTCCTGTGCGGCATTGTAGCCCATTTTCTTTTGTCTGTTGTTCATTGCCGCAACTTCAAGTATAACCGCAAGGTTACGTCCGGGCTTTACGGGGATAGTCAGCGAGGGAACCTTTACGCCGAGTATGGAAACATAGTGGTTGTCAACACCCATTCTGTCGTATACCTTTTCGGGATTCCACAGCTCAAGTTCAACTACCATATCTATCTTTTCGCTTACCTTTACAGCACCCATACCGAAAAGCTGTCTTGCATTGATGATGCCGATGCCTCTCAGTTCCATAAAGTGACGGATATTATCGGGCGAACTGCCTACAAGAGTAATATTTGACGCTTTTCTTATTTCAACGGCATCGTCCGCTACCAGACGGTGACCACGCTTTACAAGCTCTATGGCGGTTTCGCTCTTACCTACTCCGCTCTCGCCGAGAATAAGCATACCTTCGCCGTATACCTCGATAAGAACGCCGTGACGTGTGATTCTGGGCGCAAGCTGAAGGCTTAAATAAGCAACAAGCTTTGACGTGAATGTCGAGGTGCTTTCCTCACTGCGTAAAAGCGGAACGTTCAGTTCCTTTGAAAGATCACGCATCTCGGGCATAATATCCATACCTCTCGACACTACCACAGCCGCCGGCTGTTCGCTGAAGAATTTCTTTATTCTCTGCGCTCTTATCTCTGCTCCGCACTGTTCAAGATATGCGGTTTCCGCCTTGCCTATTATCTGAATTCTGCCCTTGTCGAAATATTCATAAAATCCCGCAAGCTGAAGTCCGGGTCGGTTTACATCAATATTTGAAATGAATATCTTTGCAGGGTCCTGCGGTGTGTGGATAACCTCGAGCTTGCACTCGTCGATTATTGCCTGTAACGATACGGTAAATTCCTGTGCCATACTGTTCCTCTTTCTGCTTATAGCTGTACTGCGGACATATCTGCCCTATCTTAATAATTATACTACATCGCCGTGAGTAATGCAAGAGAGAATTGCGCATAACCGTCAATATGTGTAAATTCCGTAAATGCGGATAAAACGCAAGGAGCGACAGCTACATAGCGTATACTGCCGCTCCTTTGCTTTTTTTGCAGGCTAAGACAGAATGCTGTCGTCCTTTCGCTGAAAATATCCCTGCGGTTTTCTGCAGACAGGGCAGTATTCGGGAGGGGTACTTCCGCAATGTATATGACCGCAGTTCCTGCACAGCCACACCGTTTCGCCGCAGGAAGTGAACAGGCTTCCGTCGGTCAGCTTATTCACGAACAGCTTGAATCTGCTTTCATGCTCCTTTTCAATATTGCCCACCTTTTCAAACAGATCGGCTATATTGTCAAGCCCTTCCTGTCTTGCGGTTTCGGCATACTCCTTATACATCTGCGTCCACTCGTAGTTTTCGCCGTGCATTGCCTTTTCAAGCGCATCGGCGGCTTCCGGTATACCTCCGTAGATAAGTCCGAGCCATATTTGTGCGTGAGCCTTTTCATTTTTTGCTGTGGTGCGGAAAACCTGAGATATTTCCTCATCGCCGTTCTGTTTTGCCTTTTCGGCAAATATCTCATAACGCACCATCGCCGCAGACTCGTTCGCAAATGCGGTTTTCAGGTTCTCAAGGGTCTTTGATTCGGATAACTGCATAAAAACATCTCCTTTTCTTAAGTTACAGATATTGTAACCGCAGGAAAGGAGATTATGCAGAGCTTATGGCGGAACAGATATGTTTGTCAACAAGGACGGAAAGCTGTGCTGTGAGGGAATATCGGGCATTGTCGGAGAAGTATAAAACGCTTGACTTTTGCTGACTCTTGTGCTATAATACCGATAACTTAAGGGAGTAGACGGCGGAATACCGTGACAAGTCAACACACTGACGGTGATAATGCTCTTAAATCACGTCTGGTTTGTCTTAAATGTTGAGACTTGAGTACAGGAAAACTGTACTCAGGTCTTTTTTATTGCACATTTCGCATCATGCTCCCGCATAAGATTAATGGCAATACCGCACAATTAACGGCTATCGCCTTTGCCGCACGCTTGCTTGTATATTTCCCGTCATCTTGCACAAATTTTGCTTGACAGGCGCAAGCCTGCCTGCGCTCAATTTATACAATCTGACGAAAAATCTGACTGCGCAATCGCACGACAATAATTATGCGGTATTGCCTAAGATAAAACACCGGAGGATAAATTATGGGACCGTTGGAATTATTTCTGATTGCTGTGGGACTTTCTATGGATGCATTTGCGGTGAGCGTCTGTAAGGGGCTGTCCGAGCGACAGCTTAAAGCTAAGCATTATCTGATAATAGGCGCTTGGTTCGGCGGTTTTCAGGCATTGATGCCTGCTGTGGGTTATCTTCTCGGCTCGACCTTTGAGCAATATATCACAGCCGTTGACCACTGGATAGCATTCGTGCTGCTGTGCTTTATCGGAGGAAATATGATAAGAGAAGCGCTTTCAAAGGACGAGGAAAAACTCGACGCATCATTCAGCTTCAAGACAATGCTGCTGCTTGCGATAGCAACAAGCATAGACGCACTTGCGGTCGGAATAACCTTTGCGCTTCTCCCCGATGTAAATATAGCTGCGGCTGTCCTGTTCATCGGTGCAACAACATTTATCCTGTCAGCGTCAGGTCTGAAGGTCGGAAATGTATTCGGCACGAAGTATAAGTCGAAGGCGGAACTTGCAGGAGGCGTCATACTGATACTTATCGGTACTAAAATCCTGCTGGAGCATTTAGGGGTTATTAATTTCTGAACGTGCATCACATAACAAAAAGAGCAATCGTGTGACAGCGACTGCTCTTTTATATTATTGCGTATTATCAATCAAGAAAATATGTAGCTTCCATATCGGCGGTGCTGAGAGCAAACGCAAGAGGAAACATTCCGAATGCCTTTCCCACGTTATTTGCATTTTCTTCGCCCGAAAATCCCATATGATAGCGTATAGCGAAGGCTTCCTCACGGGTAAGACGCATAAAGCCCGTTATCATATAAACAGACTTCTCGCCGTGACCGTAAGGCAATCCGTCATCGAAGAAGAATGTCGGCACCTTTTCCCACTGACCCGTTTCTTCGTTCTTCACGTTTCTTGTGCCTCTTGTGTAGACGTTGACCTTGCATATATCGTGAAGTAAAGCGCATACTGCTATCGTTTCATCGCTTGCATTGAGATTATACAGCTCACGGACACGATCTCTTTCAAGATAAGCCTTGAAGCAGTTGTAAACGTTCAGAGAATGCTGTGCAAGTCCTCCGTCATACGCACCGTGAAAACGTGTGCTTGCGGGGGCTGTAAAAAAATCGCTCTTGTTTACAAGATAGTCGAGCAGTTTATCCGAGCCTTCTCTTTTAACGCAATTTCTGTAAATATCTATTATCTGCTGTTTGTTATTTTCGATCTGCTCGGGTGTGAGTACCTTTGCTTCGTTGTTCTGCGTCATTGCAAAACCTCCTTTTCAGATAAAGTCAAATAAAAGCCCCGCAATGCAGGGCTTCAATATTTTTATGCTTAATCTCCGAGTGCGATATTTTCGGGGAAGATGTTGGCACTTTCATCCTTTGAAAGATAAGTTGTGGTAACAAAGCCGTTGATAACCGCACCGTCGGATATTGCAATCGAGCCTGCCTTTATATCGCCGATTATAACAGAATCCCTGTCAAGCATTATCTTGCCCGAAATCTCGATATTGCCCTTTATCTTGCCGTTGAGCTGTGCCACCTGTGATGAAAGGTCGCCTATCAGCATCGAATCATTAGCCATTACAGCCTGTCCTTTAAGACGTACATTACCCTGTACAGCCGAATTTTTCATGCTGATATTGTCACAGGTAAGGTCGCCTACGACCTTGCCGTTTATAGTGATATTCTTGGTTGTTTCAACGTTGCCCTTTATATTGCCGTCAATCTTCATATCTGCAAACGAACGTACATTACCGTCTATCATGGTGTTTTTGGATATAACGGTCATTTCCTGCGAATTATCAGCCCTCATACCGCTCATAAAGGGATTGTTGCCTCCGTTGTCTGAACTGCTCTGCTCAAATCCGTTCTGAGTGCCTGAGAATCCGTTATTCTGAGGCGTCTGCGTAAAAGCGTCACTGCGTACATTCTGATTAAACGAGTTGTTCTGTGTGTATTGTTCATTCATATCACGGGCTATCCTCTGCGAAAAATCCTGTGTCTGCTCCTGCTGCGCAAAGCCGTTGCCTGCTGTTTCAGGCTTTACGCTCTGCTGTGCCTGCTGTGCCTGCTGCGCCTGCTGTTCGGGCTGTCTGTTCTCGGACGGCTGAGCATTCTGTACGGACTGTACGGGCTGTACAGGTTCTGTCGGCTGTGCGTCGGCAGTATCATTCATATATGAGGCAACGTCCCTGACCTCTTTACGAGCGTCAGACGGTCTGGGATTCGTCAGCTCCTTCATAGCCTGTGTGAAATTATCCTTGATTCCCATTGTTATCCCTTTCTTGAAATCAGAATTTAAAATTGAACCGGCTTTATCTTCTGAGAAAGACTGCCGAATTTATAGCCTTTGTTTTTAAGCGCCTTGATTATATCCTCTATCACAAGCACCGTATTATCACGGTCACCTGTATTATGGAAAAGTATCACGGGCGAGGAAAATTCCTCAGCATCTTTTAAAACGTTTGTGTACAGCGTTGTCCAGCCGTAACCCTGCCAGTCGTTGCTGTCCACGTTCCAGTCGAAATATGTAAAACCTCTGCGATCCATCTCGGCGATAATATCGTCACGGGTCTTTTCGTTATAATCATTCACACTGCCGCCGGGAAATCTGTAAATGTCGGGCGCTTTGCCCGTAGCCTCAAGGACTATCTCATACGCTTCGTTGAAATCTTCGAGAAATGCGTCAACCGATGCGTATATCTTTTCGTAATCGTGAGATGCGGAATGTATGCCTATCGTATGTCCCGCATTGCTTATTTCCCTTAGTAATGAATAGCAATACTCCGTTCTTTCGGGAACTACAAAGAAAGTAGCCTTGACATTTTCCTGCCTCAGATAATAAAGCAGATTTTCCGTAAGCACAGAAGGACCGTCGTCAAATGTAAGATAAACGGTGTTTTCACTGCTTTCATATTCGCCGTCATATTTATCTGCATACAGCGTCGGGAAAAGCAAAGTATAGCTGTCCGCACCGGAGGACAGAGAACTGTCGGTGCTTTCAACCGCCGACGATGAAGCCGGCGTTGTTTCAGGCGCCTTTGTGGTTTCCGGGACAGCTGACGATGTTTCGGGAGCCGCCGATGTTTCCGGCTTTGCGCTTTCGGTCACAGAAGGCTCCGCTTTAACATTGTCGGAGCTTTCTGTCGCCGAAGACGTTCTGCTCTGATCGTCCGATGTCTGTGACACCTGCGACTGCGCAGAAAGCTGAGAATTCAGCCTGTCTATCTCATCCGACTTTTTGCCGTTGTCAACCGCAAGCAATATACAAAGCACCGTAGGCACTATTATCAGTAATGCCGTTACAGTCAGAATAAGATGCTTGAAAAATCTGACACTACCGAAATACAAGCGCACCACTCCCCTTTGACATATATCAGTATAATACTATATTTATCGGCTTTTGTCAAGTAAAGTCGAACCGAAAGCCAAGAATTACTGACTTTTTTTCTTGATAATGTATTTATAGATTCGGAAACATATTTGTTGCTTTTGGCTAAAATCACACTTCAATTTTTATTTATTTTCTATAAAATGCGAAATATCTGTTGTAAAAAATGCTCAAATGTATTATAATAGTTATATTATTTAATCTGCGTCGGCAGATGCAGGAGAGCGGAGGGTGATTTGTTGAATACCGAAGAGATTAAATGGATATCGTATTATGGCAAGGACATAAGTGCGATAAGCTGTTCTTTTCACGAAAAATTAAACAAATACGGCTTTTGTCTTGTCCTTGACGAATACGGCTCGGATAAAGCGACAAAGGCTCAGATAGGTATACTTGATACGGTGCTTGATGTTCAGGCACCGAACATTCTGCTGATATGTCCCAGACACCTTATGCACAGCTGGTACCGTTGTGTCGTAACAGGTAACGGCGTTGACTTCAAGATGATTTCAGGCTCGTCTAAGGCTATCACATATTTTAACGAAAAAGCGTCAAATACATATATAATCGCAGAAGAAGCGCTTGAGGCGGACAATCCTCTGATGCAGAAATTTGCGGACGCAGGTCTTACATGGGACCTTGTGATAATAGACGCAGGCCTCAGCACATCGGGTATAAAGTGCGGACTTTATACGGAACATCTGAAAGCAAAAACGAACAAGCTCGTTATTCTCAGCCCCGTACCGTGTGGTTATCACCAGAGCTACGATGAGATAAAGTCGCTTGTCAAGGCTCTGCTTGCCGACGAAAATAAAGCCAATGCGGTCGATGACATCAGCTTTGACGAAAAATCAATATGCTTCAACCCCTACACTCCGGTAATGCGTTATTTCGACAAATCGGTCTATAACGGCGAGGTAGCAAGAAATGTTGTGATGCTCGAATATGAATTCCCACAGGATTTCATCTCAAACTCACGACGTCTTATCGACATAAAGACAGGCCTTCCTCTTTATGCGCAGGGCGGTAACGTCTTTGAGGAATACGGACTGGAAGCAAAGAAAACCTACACCAAGCCCTCCTATAATATAGCTGATGTGCAGGAGCTTCGTCAGGTCGACAAGAAGCTCGACTGCTTCCTTACAAAGCTGGACGAGGTGCTGAAAAGCTCGGAAAACAGAGCGGTCGTTTACTGCGTTACCGGCTCGACCATCCAGTATCTGAAGAAAGTTATATCCGCTCTTTATCCTAATATAAACGGTCTTTTGAAAATCGACAGAGGCGACATATTCAACACACGCTACGATAATTTCACAAACGATGTGCGTGACAATGCAAGAGTAGTGATTACAGTTGACAAAATCGGCTCGATAAACCCTCAGGTAAAGAGATTTACCCATATATTCAACTATGAGCTTCCCGACAGCCCTGTTATCTTTGAACAGCGTGCCGCACGTCACGGAGGCAGAAACGAACAATCAAGAGAATTCATAGTTATGTGCGACAAGAACAATCTGTTTGACGCAAGAATGCTGTCAAAGGTTCTGTTCGGAAAGATATACAAGAGCATTGTAGCGGGGCTTCCCGGACGAAACGTGCTTTTCGACCTTCCTAATGCCGCACAGCTTATAACCGACGCTATACGGGATCTGCAGTACGTCTGCTCCTACACAGGCGAGGTTTCAAACTGCCATGATGTAATAACGCAATTCAAAAGCGATTACAACATTTCGCCATCTATAGATATTTCCTCTGCGGCAAAGACGCACGAATACACAAAGCTGAAGCTGGATAAGATCTGCCGTGCATTCGGTCTTGAAAACAGAATAAAGGAAAACACCTCCACAGAAGAAAAGGTGCTGAAGCCTATGATAAAGGAAGCACTGGAACGCTTCAGCGGAGCACTGCTCTACCTGGACGATCAGCAGCATATAGTTGCGCTCGGCGGAACGGCGCTTGAGGAATGTCTGTACAGCGAGCAGTTCCATTCATATAAGGAGCAATGCTCCACGCTTGATATTTCGGCGGGCATAAAAGCCGCTCAAAAGGCTTTTGAGAACTTTATCACCGATAACAAGAATGCGGAACTGCGTTTATGCGTAAATATGCTGCCCGATACGGTAAAGATGCCTGTGCTTCTCAACTCCTGGCGTTATCTTACCGATAACTTTATGATACAGGAAACATTCAGACAATTCATGAAAAAATATAACGAGGGAGTGATGTAAGGTGGAGGCTTTTCGTAACGAAGAAATAGCGGGGCTTTTAGGCGATTTTTATCAGGCGCACGCAAACGAGAACCGTGAAGTGATGGAACAGTCGCTGATGAAGATGCAGAACCTGCTTTACACAGGTGAAGCCGACAGCACCCCGTTCAAAGACTACTTCAACTCGGTATTCGGCGGACGCACACCGTATAACACTTCGCTGTCCGTAAGCGACTATCCGAAGGAATCAATAATAAGAGAGCTGTTGCAGAACACATTCGGCTGTTACTACTCCGACCCCGACATCAAGGTTCTTTTCAACTTTGAGCAGGACGGCGAAATAAGGCTCACATACAACGAGGACGGCTTTACGCTTGAGCAGATACTTTATTATCTCAGTATCGGCAGAAGCGACGGCGACAAATCCCGTGAAGGTCGTTTCGGCGTAGGCTCAAAGAGCGTATTTATGAACGTTGAGTGGCTGAAGCTGCGTTCAAACAACTTCAATTTCAGAATAGTAAACGATGCGGGCATTCTCAAGATAAGAGAACTTAACCTTACTGCACCCGTTTTCAAGGGTACAGAGATCGTCTTCAAGGTTTCCGAAGAAGAACAGGCTAAGATCAAGGAAAACCTCGTAAACCTCACTATCCACAAGGGCGAATATATAAATCTTGTCGAATTCTGCTTTGCATTTATCAGAAAGAAGCAGCTTGGCAGATTCGGTGAAGCAGAAAATCCCAACCGCACGTTCAATGTTGCCGTTATGGATATGGGCAAGCCTCTTGCGGTATATAAGGTTATCCGTTATCAGAAAACACCGGATGATGACCCGACAGTACGTTTCTTACAGAACGGCAAAAGCGTTATCGAATTTATCTGGCACGAAAACGAGGGCTTTGTATATCTTATTCCGTTTGCGGTTTCTTCCGCAAAGCGTGACACGCTGGTAAAAGTCCTGCTTGATAAATACAACTACTTCTCCACTTATGAACTGACAGGTCTTATCAAGTCAACGGGAGAAGATTTCATCAAGGAAAAGCTGTCGGCATTCTTCATCAGTGTGCCGAACTCATATATTACCACCCACAGAACCGGCATCCGCCACGAATGTGAGGAGGAGGTTTCGGAAGCTATAAACCGTGATCTCAAATATATGATTGAAAAGTATTCACGCTATTTCGTTATCGAGCTGCTGCCGAGAACGAATTCAGACAAATATTATATGCGTCCGAAGCACTATGTGTTTGAATTCTTCAGCAATTATCTTTCTACCAGCGTTATGGTAGGCGATCTGCGCAGTGTTTTCCACAACAGCATCTCACTGCTTTTACCCGGAAAAAGCGAGGCTATGCCGTATTCCGAAGTAAAAGAGATTGGTTTCTTCTCGCTCACCGACCACGTTTCAAAGCAGGAGCATGAGAACGGCTCGGCATTTACCGAGTATATCGAAGACGAGCTTGTCAAGATGCGTAAGGATGTATCGGATATGCCCGAAAACATCATAATGGCAAGCTATAAGTGGGTTGACGAGGATAGTGACGAGGAAGGCAGAGAGTTCTGCTACAACTTCAATTTTGACGGTAATACATATGTTCTTGACAGCGAGAGAAATCCCGCTATCAAAGACTTCGACCTTAGCTTCGGCTTCAGAAGTATAGTCAGCCTTAAGCTCGGCAAGTATGTTATAAATGACGCTGTTGCCGATGAGGACGCACTTATCGGAGCGCTCGGTCTGTTCGATACGATGTACGGTCAGGATTATAAGATAGGAATGAGATACTTCCAGTTCAACGTCCACTACCGTGACATCACCCATAACTTCGATGTTGCAAGAATGACAGTGCATAATCTCAAGCGGGCTTATGACTGCATTGTGGCGCACAAGAACAGCTTCGAGAATCACCAGATATACAACGAAGTCATAAATATGCTGATAAACAGCTTCACACAGGGCAAGGATACTATGACCTTCCTGCGTGAGATGAAATCACAGGGCAGTGACATCACGCTCCAGCTTGATATTAACAAGAAGTTCAGATTTGCCGCATACGGCAAACAGTTCATGATACCGAGCAGTATCACAAACGCCGACCTTCTTGAGATAATCGGCGACGTTTATGCGCTTATCAACTGCGGAATGTTCAACGGACGTGTATTCGACTTTCCGTTTATGAAGTCCGGCTATTCGTTCGAAAAGGCTTCGCTTATGAGCCTTCTGCGTGAGAGCAATCTGACAGATGAAAAGGTATCGGCAACAATGCCTAACCTTTATATCTGCGACCTTAAAATCCCCCGTATCGCACTTCTCGGCGAAAAAGACAAGATTATCCGTATCATAGATATAAACGACCCGATTAGTGATGAGGAGCGTCAGAGCATCACAAAGTATGTTATACTCCGTGATGACTGCACCAAACCCGAATTTGCAAAATATGTCGAATATCTGCTGGTAGGCGAGAACAACAACGTTCTCAGCCAGTTCTACTCAAGCACCGAAGAACCGAATCAGGTACTTCTTGACCAGATTCCGTACTACTATAAGCCTCTGCCGTCAATTACCGCCGAAGAGCTTCAGTACCTGCGTACAAGATACAAGTCGCTCCGCAGCCTTTCAAACCTGCGTGTTTACCGCAACTATTTTGCAAAGGATATTAACGGCACGATGTTCGGCTACGGCGGAACCTGCTCCTGCTGCGGATTTGAATCAAGCATTATAAACAACTACGTTATAAAGAGCTTTGAAGTCGGTCTGTTCAAGGACGACAGAGAAGAAAAGTTCAAATTCTCTCTTTATATGTGCGCTAACGATTCCTATGCGGCAAGCGGCTGGATCATCGAGGATATAAGCATAGGCGGAATGAGTCCTTTCGTGTGGCTTGACGAGATTGCAAGCTGTGAGGTCATTCCTCCCGAATTCCTGCTCTGCTCCATCAAGTACCGTTGTCAGCTGACCTACGATATAATAGGCAGTGAGGGACGTGAAAAGGGAGAGATAGTTACTATGGAAAGCGTCAGCGACGGTGAACAGAAGACGATGGACATCATACTTTCACCGCTGATGATGGCTAAGTGGATAGAGGATAACCTGTCGGACGAATACGACACTGCCGAATCTGCAAACAGCGAATCAAACGTAACAACAGCACAGTTTTAAGCGAAAACCGCCCTGCTTTCGCAGGGCGGTTATTTTTTATGTATAAGGTCGAATGAAAATCAACAGTTAAAAGCGCTCTGTTATCATATCCCGCATTCGTGCCTGAGCATCTTTTCACGGACAGACAGCGAAAATTTACGGCTTACAGGAATTATTACACCGCTGTCAAGCTCGATCTGTTTTGTTGAATACGAAACGATATGATGGATATTTACCGCATAGCTTTTATGGCACTGTATGAAATACGGCGGAAAAGCCTCAAGCACATCGGACAGCTTGCTTCTGACAGACTTGTTTTCGCCCGATGTAACTATAATAAGGGTGTGCGCATTGCTCTCAAGATATAAAGTCTGCATAGGCTCTATGAAAAGCGTTTCCGAATTAACCGTTACGGCGATCCTGCTTTTCTCCTTATCGGAATCAAGCGCTGTTCTCAGCTTATCCATTGCTCTTTTCAGATTCACATCAAGATTCTGTTTGTCAACCAATGCAAACGGAACGAGATTCTTCCCTGCAAGAAAAATCTCCTCACAGTATTTGAGCGAATATGCCGTCAGGAATATTATTCTTATATCCGGATACAGATTGCTTATCTGCTCGGCAACCACAATTCCGTTTTCCGAATTGTCAAGTTCAATATCCATAAAAACAGCCGCTATATCCTCCGTGCCTGCGCTGAGCCTTTTTAAAAGCTCCTTACCGCCGAGAAAGCATTCGGGTACTGCTTCGGTATTATCCCTTATGTATTTTTCTTCATTTACAAGGCAATTTTTATCATCGTCACATATTAAAATTATCATTCTTGATCTTTCCCTTTTATTCTTATCGAAAGAGCCGTGCTGAATTTCCTATCCTTACAGGTAAACAGCACATCGCCGTCATATTTCTGCACTATGCTCCGTATTATCTCCGTGCCGTAGCCGTGATTTTTGTTTGCCTTTGTGCTGGGCAGCTTCTCCGTGCTTTCAAAGTCGGGCATATCGGCATAATTTGAAACAGAAATATATATTCTGCCGTTCTCCTCTTTTATCTTTATGCAAATGCTTTTATCGTTTTCCGCCGCTTTTGCTCCCCTTATCGCATTATCAAGCATATTGACAATAAGACAGCATAAATCAACGTCATCTATCGGAATGTCATTGCTAAGGCTCGCATCACAGTCAAGCGTCACACCCGATTCTTTAGCGGTATTCGACTTATCCCACAGAATCGCATTAACGATATTGTTAGCACAGTAGAACGGCATTTTGTTGCTCTGATTTTTACGGCTCAGCTCATCAAGCATTTCCTTTCCCTTTTCGGCTGTATCGGGATAGGTGTACAGGTTCATCGCCGTTGTGAGAACGTTGTTGAAATCGTGGCGGTACTTCATTATTTCGTGCTGAAGCTCGTTGATTTTTTCGTAATAGCGGTACTGCGTGCTACGCTCGTATTCAAGCTGTTCGTTTCTCATTTTCGTTTCATACAGCTGTGAATTCTGGATAAGGCCTCTGTAGCACAATACATCGCTGATTACGCAGATTACAACGCACGCAAGAGTGAAATATGTAATTTCAGCGGTAGCATTCTCCGAATTTGCCATAATCAGTTTGATTATAACGCATAATATCAGAACCTGACTCAGGGGAAACAGCATAAAGACAAGGGCTTTTTTGTTGATACCGGTTTTAAGCCGTACTCTTTTGATAACCATCGTTGCGGCAAACAGAAATATACCGTATATAAGCATTTCTATATCAGCCGCAAGAAGTGCAGGATACGAAAGGTGTCCGATTTCGTAATTGAAGTCCGGGAAACAAACAAATATAATTGCGGCAAAAACTGTATCTACGAGTATCTGTGACAGAAAAGAAAACGAGCCGATAAATATGCGGAAACCGACTGAATCCGTGTGAAAGAATAAGCTGTAGCAAGTAACCAATATCAGTGCAAGTGAAAAATCGACTACCTGAATATTGTAAGCCTCTCTGAGATACTGTCCTATCAATCCCGCAGCCATATATAAAAGGCTGACGCACGTCCATTGTATGTATTTGTTGAATCTGGATGTCAGATTAACATCAATAAATAAATACACTACTAAAGCCGACGGAATAAACCTGAATATTGCTTCCACTATCAGCGGTACTGTCGTCATACTGATTCCCCCTAAAACTTATATATCTTCTATTTCACGTT
>ENA-OWPN01000267-OWPN01000267.1-human-gut-metagenome-genome-assembly--contig:-NODE-267-length-86449-cov-7.140056_pt1 | contig 86449 bp, 108 predicted proteins | sample MGYA00248266_ERZ651850 | MGnify/ENA primary metagenome ERZ651850 (study PRJEB26924, sample SAMEA4378296) | human gut metagenome | biome: human gut; feature: human-associated habitat; material: faeces... | reverse complement strand
TGATTTCTCGCAAAACCATTTTAACATGAAGCTTCACTATGGATTTTTGTTTTTTTGATTACCTGTTCAAATTCATTTTACAATTAACCGAGTAAAAACTGGTGATTTGCTATTTGCTTGGTCCGCTTCGTTAGGCGCATATATTTGGAACGGTGAGAATGGGTGGCTTAATCAGCATATCTTCAAAGTGATTCCCAAAGAAGGTGTCAATAAAAAATACCTTTATTATTATTTGCTTCACGTTGTAGACCAATTATATGCAAAAACGCATGGTTCTGGGATGCTACACATTACAATAAAGCCCTTTAAGGCGACGGAGATTCCCATTCCTTCTCTTGCAAAACAGCAACGCATTGTTGACCGTATTGAAAGTCTGTTTGCCAAGCTGGATGAGGCCAAACAGAAGGCGCAGGATGCACTGGATAGCTTTGAAACCCGCAAAGCCGCCATCCTCCACCAAGCCTTCACCGGCGAACTCACCGCCCAATGGAGAAAAGAACATGGTGTGGGGATGGAGAGTTGGGAAAATGTATCCGTTTCCGAAATTTGTCATTCGTTAAAATATGGTACGGCAAAAAAGTCCTCATCGGAAGGTACCGTAGTAGTGATAAGAATGGGAAATTTACAGGATGGTGAGATCAGCTGGGATGATTTAGCTTATTCCAATGACGAGGAAGATATAGAAAAATACAAGCTAGTACCGGGTGATGTTCTGTTTAACAGAACGAATAGTCCTGCCCTTGTAGGCAAAACATCAATATATCGCGGTGAATATCCCGCTATTTACGCAGGGTATCTGATTAAACTTGATTATGACCGTTCTCGTGTTATTGGCGATTACCTAAATTATTCGCTGAATACTGTTTCTGCTAAGGAGTATTGTAATTCTGTCAAAACGGATGGTGTCAATCAGTCTAATATTAATGCTAAAAAAATCGGAGCATATATATTCGCAATGCCCCAAATCGATGAGCAGGCTGAAATCGTCCGTCTTCTTAATGACCTCCTTATCAAAGAGCAGCAGGCCAAAGAAGCCGCTGAAGGGGTGATGGAGCAAATTGACCTCATCAAAAAATCCATCCTCGCCCGCGCCTTCCGCGGCGAACTGGGCACCAACGACCCCGGCGAGGAGAGCGTGGAAGAACTGCTTTTCTCTAAAAGCTAACAAGACACTACAATTTTTTGTAGTATCTTTACAAATGTGACATTTTGGTGTATAATGCAGGCCATGAGGTGAACCCCTATGAACAACTTAAAACAGATCCGAGAACTGTATGGGGCCACACAGGAACAGATCGCCCAAGCCATCAATGTGAACCGTGTCACCGTGGCAAACTGGGAAAACGGAACCTCTGTTGCCTCCAGTAGTAACCAGGAAAAACTGTCAATCTACTACGGTATAGGCCCGGAGTATTTTTACGAGAAAGAATTGGATGAAGTCGCCAAAAAGATTGTAACTGATACCAGCACAAGGGCTCAGGAACTCACTCAAAATTCGCAAGGGAAACGAGTCAAAGAACAAGACTTCCATAAGATTTTTGAGTCCGTTACATTCAAGCAGGCAATGGCTCAATACATGTTTTCCATGAAGATGCTTTTGGCAACTGCTGATAGTGGTGAACTGGACAAGCTGAAAACAGCAGCCCTTATCAACAGAAAAATGGGTGCTAGATTAGACGCAATCATTGATCTCCGTGAACAGGAAGAAAGTTCCGGAGAGCCATCACTGTTTGACCTTATCGAGGAGGTCGAAAACGGCTAGTAAAACACAATATATAGTGTTTTTATAAAAAGTAAACGCAATATATAGTTGATAGATTTCCCCTGTCTTGCTATAATCATTCCAGATTCCAGGCAAAAGAAAACAGCGCTCCGGCTGGTACCCGTTGCGCTGTATCTTGCGTCTACACAGAATACGATGCTCGGAAGCATGATATAGACTGTGTTTCACTTAGACACATTTACTATATCACGTTTCTGGGCTCGGTTCAATATGGGATATTTCACGAAGTTGACTTGTTCCATGTAGCCGAGCTTTTCTTTTGGCTGTTTTGAATAGATGTTCCTAACAACCAACCGTCCGCAAACTGTGCGGAGAAAGGAAACGTGATACTTATGTATGCGACAAAAATTAAGATGATGCCGGGATGTGACAGTTCCAGTAAGCTGTTGGAAATCGATTCAATCTACATCGAGGGCTGTGAGAATCCTGGCTTTTTTAAGAAGGCGGTTCTTCACGACTTTTTGAAAGAGAACCCCGGCACTATCCAGGTGAAGATTTGGCCCTACCCCAATGTGATTCCTGCCACCAGTAATGCGGACGAGAAGTATGTGCGTTCCAGCCCTAACGACTACACGCACGACAATCTTCTCGACCTGCCGCGTGAGTGAAGGGGGAATTACTGATGGGAAAAAATCAGCATGTGACGCCGCATCCGGATGGAGGCTGGCAGGTAAAGGGTGCAGGAAATTCCAGAGCTACGATTCGCACTGAGACTCAGGCAGAGGCCATTGCCGTAGCCAGAGAAATCGCACGCAACCAGGAAGCAGAATTGTTCATCCACGGGATGAATGGACGTATTCGGGAGAGAGACTCCTACGGAAACGATCCGTATCCTCCGGAAGGCTGAACAGATGGGGTGGGTTTATGGGTACCAGGCATAAACCCGCCCCATTATGGTAATGGCATAGATGAATAAATCAGCAAGGAATATAGAAAGAGAGGATTTCCGATGTTGGTATTTAGCACTCGTCTGCCGCTTAAAGCGGAAATTACACATGAAGACTGTATGCGACTGTTTACTGAATGGGTTAAAGGAAGTCCTCACTATCAGACGGATGGACTTTATTTTGATGTGGACTCACACGATGATTATGATTACACCAAAGATAATATGACATTTTCCGTTCGGCATTATAAGGATGAATCTGTAGAATTATCCGCTTGTAGACTGCAAAACCGAGAGCCAAATCTTGTTTGGGACACAGACTGTGTTGCTTTAACATCCGAAGGTAAAAAGAGTCTTCTCATTCAATTAAATTGTAACTGGGTAGATTTTCGAACAGACTTTCCTCGGGTTCATAAGCCGCATATCGTTAAAATGTGTATAGAAAGTGGATACTGCTCCTTTGATGGGAATATCCCTGTAACAGATACACCGATTATAGCAGATGAAAGTATTTATGAAACTTGCCGAGACATTATGTGTGGTAAGCACCCCTATGAAATGCCGGTTGTATATATCAGTAAGGATTATTGGGGAAGAACTGCAGTTAGTGCTGATTATCTGGCACGGGAATTAAGCGGTGTCGCTCATGTTTTTGTGGAGAAAGATTACGATATTGCAACAAAGCTTCAAAATGATACAGACGGAAACAACGCTTATCTCGGCTATGTTGGTATTTATTTTCCGGGAACGCCGTACTGTCAAAGGCATGGACTTAAGTATTATGATGATAACTTCTACAAAATGTGCCAGGGTATCATCGATGATGTCTGGGATGCCATCATGAATCGTGCGGACTCAACCCAGTACAACTGGAACCAGATTCTTGCGCTGCAAGCTCGGCAGAAAATGCTGAAAATGAAAGGTGTTAGTGAGCGGAGTAAGGAGGAACTAGACGCTTATATTGGTACATTTGATCAGGAAAAGAAGGAATTAGAAGAGAAAGTTGAAGACCTAAGTCGGAAAGTACTTTCTCTTCGAGCTGAACGCGACGGCTTGATCGCAGCTAGAGGTACCACAAGTAGAGACGGACTTTTTTATAATGCTGGATCAGAGGATGAACTGTATCCTGGTGAGCGCAATGATCTATTGTATAGTATTTTGTCTCAAGTATTGAACAGATACGAAGAAGGTACACGTCCGCATAGTATTATTAAGTCGCTTCTTGATGCAAATCCCAAAGTCGGTACCTGTGAGAAAATAATAAAAGGCGTTGAAGCCGCCTTTCGGTCAGGCGAAAAGCTGACTAAAGCTTCGAGAGGGAAACTGCGAGATTTAGGATTCACGATTGAAGAAGATGGACCGCATTGTAAACTGGTTTTCAAAGATCCAAGGTATATGTTTACTGTGGCCAAGACCCCAAGTGACTACCGCGGTGCCAAAAACTTGGCTGGTAATATTTGTAAAGCGCTTGATGTAGAGAAAAAACTATGAGCGGAATAAGTGGAGTAAAATAAAGCAGTATCCTTCCTGGAAAAGCCAATCGGCGTGTGCTATAATACTTTTGAGCCACCCGATCGCCCATCTCAAGCCCCCCCCCTGATAGAATGGCCCAGATAGATTTTTGATAGCAAAAGTTTGAATAGACCTTAGGATAAGGATAATCTGCATCAAATAAAACCACGTCGAATCAAATCCTCTATACAAAAAAGTTTAGAAATGGATTTAACTCGGCGAGTGGGAATAATGCGATAATAGATATACTGCCAGCAGACCGTATATTTGCGCGGTTTGCTGGTTTTTTGTTTTTGCATATATCTGTTGGTTCTTGTTTACACATCGGCAATTTTATGAAAAAATTAAAATTATAAAATTATTGATATATTGCCGATATTGGCATATAATTGTGGTACGTTGCATGTAGTAGGGAGGATTGGGCTATGGAATATATGTCGGTAAAAGAAACGGCAGCACGCTGGGGGATATCCGATCGGTCTGTTCGAAATTACTGTGCTGCCGGCCGCGTGAGGGGCGCTTTTTTGACGGGGAAAACTTGGAATATTCCCATATCGGCAGCAAAACCGGAACGGAAGAAGCGTGCAGATATTTCTCCGAAATCGCTGCTGCAAATATTGCGGCGTGAGAAGGAAAGCCAGATGCCGGGCGGCATATATCATAAGCTGCAAATTGATATGACCTATAATTCGAACCACATAGAAGGCAGCCGGATGACTCATGAACAGACGAGATATATTTTTGAAACGAAAACTATTGACCCTGCCGGACAGGCCATAAGCATAGATGACATCGTTGAAACGGTCAACCACTTCCGCTGTATAGATATGGTCATAGACCATGCGTCGCTAGGCCTATCCGAGCGGTTTATTAAAGCATTGCACAAGACGCTGAAGACAGGAACGACCGATGCCGGCAAAGACTGGTTTGCCGTAGGGGAATATAAAAAAATTCCTAATGAAGTCGGCGGCAATCCTGCGGCAGCGCCTCAGGATGTGGAAGGTGAGATTAAGAATTTGCTGCATACGTATGGCGCGTCAAAAGCCAAAGATTTAAACGATATATTGGAATTTCACGTTCGTTTTGAACGCATCCACCCATTTCAAGACGGCAACGGGCGAGTTGGCCGCCTGCTGATGTTAAGCGAATGCTTGAGGAATCATATTGTGCCGTTTATTATTACAGAAGAATTAAAGTTGTTCTATTATCGAGGGCTGCAGGAATGGAATCATGAGAAAGGCTTTTTGCGGGATACGTGTCTGACGGCGCAGGATTATTTCAAAAAGGTAATGGAGTATTTTAAAATACCCTATTGATCTGAGAATCAGCATAGCTTACGAGTGTTTTGATTTATGGTGTGTATAGTGAAACGAGGACGGTATGAAACGTAATACTAGTAAATTCATCGCTTTAATTTTGCGGCATAAGCCGGAAGTCATTGGGATTTCTCTGGACGAGCATGGATGGGCTGCAGTCGATGCATTGGTTGCCGGTATTGCGAAGCAGCAGCCTTTTACGAGGGAAATGCTGGAGGATATCGTGCGGACCGATAGTAAGGGGCGATATTCTTTTAATGCAGACAAGACCTTGATTCGGGCTAACCAGGGCCATTCTGTCTCTGTCGACGTGGAATTGGAGCAAAAGCGGCCGCCCAGCGTATTGTGGCATGGGACGGGCGAGAAATACGCGGCGGCTATCGAGGTACAGGGATTGATTTCCAAGTCGCGTCTGTACGTGCATTTATCTGCTGATTATGAGACGGCTGTCGCCGTAGGCCGCAGGCACGGCCGGCCTGTCGTATATCAAATTGATACAAACGCTATGGCAGCGGACGGCTATGTATTTTACCTGTCCGTCAACGGCGTGTGGCTGACGAAAGCTGTCCCTGCGAAATACATAAAGCGCGTGCCGGATGGTAAAAAAACTAAATGATGATAGAAAAACTCTCCTCGTGAAGCGGGTTATCAGTTCACGAGGAGAGTTTTGTATTAGGATGCAGCGTATTAAATGGGGCTGTTTTTTATGTTTTCGATAGCTTGTTCCATAATGCCTTGCACATCGGCGCCGACGATATCCAGATTTTCTGCCGCAAAGCAGAGGACTTGCGGAATGCCGTAGTAAAGCGTGGCCAGAGATTTTACGTAGTCGTAGCCCAGGTTGTATGGGCCGATGGGGCCGCCGGCCGTCGTCACGTAGAGAATGCGGCCGGCCCGGCACAGGCCGACGGGGATTCCTTCTGGCGAATACGTGAAAGTGACGCCCAATACGGTAATCTGCTCAAAGTATACGCGCAGGATAGAAGGGAAGGCCAAGTCCCAATAGGGGGCGGCAATGACGATGTCATCTGCTGCGGCAAACTGATGGGCGTAGTCGAACATTGGCGACGACATCGTATGAGAGGCGATAAGGGCGTCTCTTTCTTTCAGCTGTTCCCAGTCAAGGGGGTGAAGGGGTTCCTGATACAGATTGATTTCCGTTACCGTCCCGGATACTTTTTTCAGCACTTCTTGCGCCAATGCAAGGGTGCGGGATTGGGGGCGGGGACAGGCATTGATGAATAAAGTGTTTTTCATGAGATATCTCTCCTGTTCGTAAGATTACCTAAGATTACCTTTACTATAGGATATGCTGCAGGCTGTGTATATGCCGGGGTATGCAAAACGCAGTGCGTCAGACCGAATCGGGAAACAGGCTGGCAATCAGTTCTTCGATTCGCTGGGCGTCCCTGGCTTTTTCTGCGTTCTTTTGCTGTTTGAGCAGGGCGCGTCGTTTATGGCGGCGCATATTCCGGTCTGGTCTTTCCATACGGCGCTTCGTGTAGGTCAGGAACTCCTGCATGACCGGCGGCAGCTGCTCGAAGGGGATTTCCTTTCTCGCCGTGCACAACTCGTGCAAATATACGTAGCCCAGGGCGTAGCAAATGGATTCGACGTAGAAATCTTGAATATGATAGCGGGCGTACTGTTCATATATCGCCGCTTTGGGCCGAGACGGTATATCCTGCGTATTTTTGTGATACAAGAGAATCGTGTCGTCTAAGGCGGATTGATGGAGAGCCCACGATTCCGCGGCAGTTTTTATGATGATAAATCCCAGCTTACAGCGGCACGTCACGCCCGTTTGCCGGCAAAAGAGGTCGATGTCGTCTTTTTCATGCTAAAAGAGATCTGCTAACGATTCGGGATAGGTTGCGTAAGTGGATCTGTACTGCATGGCCCTCGGTCCTCCCTATGGCATATTTTGGATTGGATATATTCTGATTTCATCGTACCAGCCAGAGAAGAAAATAGCAAGGCCGGATATGCCGTTTTTGAAAGCTGAAAGCCCCTGCGCCGAGGAGGAAAACTCTTGACGCAGGGGCTTCTGCATGTCGGATTACTGTAATTCTTCGGGCGTCGGTTCTACGCCGAACCATTTTTGATACAGCTTCGTATAGGTGCCGTCTTTTTTCATCGCTTGCAGCGCGGCATTGATTTCTTTCAGTTCTTTTTCATTGCCTTTGTTGATTGCCATAGCGGAGCCGGCTAATTTCTTCGGTTCGCCGACGACTTTGAGATCGGAGAGGCCGCCTTTGGAAATATAGTACAAGGCTACGGCTTTATCGAGGGCCGCCGCTTCGCTGGCTCCTACCTGCAATTCCTGCAGGCATTGGTAGTTGGCGTCGAACTGCTTCAGCAGAGCTCCCTGCTTTTCAGCGAAGTCCGCCGGCTTGGAGCCTGCCTGGACGGCGACGGTTTTGCCGGTAATGTCGTCCCAGCCACGGATGTCGGTGTTGTCCTTACGGACGACGATGACGGAGCCGCCGATATAATAGGGATCTGTAAAGTCTACCTGCTTTTTGCGCTCTTCCGTTGCGGACATGGCCGAGGCGATGAGGTCGATTTGGCCGCTCTTCAGGGCCGGAATCAGGGCGTCGAAGCCCATGGTCTTGATTTCAACTTTGCGGCCGAGTTTTTCGCCGATGGCGTTGGCCAAGTCGATATCAAATCCGACGTAGGTATCGTTTTCTGTCATTTCGAAGGGCGGAAAGGAGGGTTCCGTACCGACGATCAACGGCTTGTCGGAAGACTTTGCCGTTTCGCTGCTTCCGCAGCCGGTGAGGGCTGCTGCCGTTGTCGTGACCAGCAGCGCCGCAGTAATCCACTTTTTGTTTATCAACATAGTTCATACACCCCTTTTTTAAAACATGAAATAATTATACACTTATTTTGAAAAAATACAATAGCTTGCGGCAGCTGTTTTGCCGTACAGCCCTTATTTTTCAACGTAATGGGATGGCGCCCTTAAGAATTTGCTTTTACCGGCTCGTCGTTTCATAATAAGATATATCCAGAATGCAATGTATATAAATATTTTTTGAATATTTTATCTCTGTGATGCGGCTGTTACGGCGAGTGATACGACAGGATATGACCTATTAATATGATAATAATTTTCTAAAAACGGCAAAATAGGTGCATTATGTTGATGAAAATAATGGAATATAATGAAAATACATGGGAGCATAAGTATGTGTACGAATATGACATATATCCCGTCAGCACATTTATGTGTATTTTTACAAGAGACGCGCAAATGAGAGAAAGTGTAAAAACTTTTAAATTTTAAACGGCGTATACCTTAAAATAACGAATGCAGGCCTTGAAACGTAAGATAATAAAGCAATAACGAGCATATTTTGAGAATGTTAAAAATGGAACAAATCTGTTGACAGTGGACAGAAAAAAAGGTATAGTGAAGATGTAAAAAGCGAATTGCTCATTGCGGATAGATGTAATGAGCCTTATGCATATCTCATGTCTTTATATATTTAGGAGGAATAATTATGAGTGAAGAACGAGTTACCCTTGCGATGGTCAAGGAAGCGCAGGAACGGTTGAAAGGCGTTGCCCAGAAGACTGGCTTGTCCTATGCGACCTCTGTCAGCGAAGTTGCTGGCTGCGACGTATGGCTGAAATTGGAAAACTTACAGCGCACCGGTTCTTTCAAGCTGAGAGGCGCGTATAACAAAGTGGCTTCCTTGACGCCGGAAGAACGTGAAAAAGGCGTTATCGCCGCATCAGCAGGCAACCATGCACAGGGCGTTGCATTAGCTGCCAGCGTATACGGCTGCCAGTCGACGATCTGCATGCCTAAACATGCTCCGTTGATGAAAGTAGCTGCTACGCGCGGTTACGGCGCAAACGTCGTTCTCCACGGCGATTTCTTCGACGAAGCTGCTGCGAAAGCCGTAGAATTGACGGAAAAATACGGCTACACCTTCGTACATCCCTTCAACGATCCTCAGGTTATTGCTGGACAGGGCACGATTTCCCTGGAAATTCTCGACGAAATTCCCGATATCGACGTCATTGTAGCTCCTATCGGCGGCGGCGGATTGATTTCCGGCCTGGCTGTCGCAGCTAAAAACATCAACCCGAAAATCAAGATTATCGGCGTACAGACGGCTAACATGCCTTCCATGAAAGAATCTATTGAAAAAGGTCAGATTTTGACTGTCGACGGCAAAGCAAGCTTAGCTGACGGCATTACGGTAAAAACGCCGGGCGACTTGACCTATGAAATCTGCCAGAAATATGTCGACGACATCGTAACAGTCGACGAAACGGAAATTGCCGCAGCAATCCTCTGGCTCATCGAACGCGTTAAGACCGTTGCAGAAGGCGCCGGCGCCGTACCGGTTGCAGCTCTCATGAACGGCAAGGTTTCCGGCATCCGCAACAAGAAGGTAGCGGCTCTGGTCAGCGGCGGCAACATCGACGTCAACAGAATGTCCCGCGTCATCAACAGCGGCCTGCTCCGTTCGTGGCGCAAAGTCTTCTTCGAAACGGTCATTCCCGACCAGCCGGGCGAATTGGTTAAATTGATTTCCATCATTTCCAATTCCAACGCAAACATCCTCTCCATCACGCATGAACGCAGCCAGCACAACATCGGCATGGGCTACACGGCAGTTTCGTGCGAACTGGAAACGGCTAACGAAAAACATGTAGAAACATTGTTTGAAACGCTGAAAGACAACCACTATCACGTTACGTTGAAATAAGCCCTAAAAGGAGGACTTTATCATGGAAGACAACAGCAAATTAGAGCGTGGGTTAAAACCCCGCCACGTGGAAATGATCGCCCTGGGCGGTACGATTGGCGTCGGCCTGTTCATGGGCTCGGCCAGCACGATTCAGACTGCCGGTCCGTCCGTATTGCTCTGCTATGCATTGGCAGGTTTGGTTATGTTCTTCATCATGCGTATCATGGGCGAAATGCTCTATCTGGAACCGGTAACGGGTTCCTTCGCTACGTATGGTCATAAGTATATCTGTCCCTTTGCCGGTTACTTGACGGCGTGGTGCTACTGGTTCCTGTGGGTTACGGTAGGTCTTTCGGAAGTAACGGCCGTAGGCATTTACGTTCACTTCTGGTTCCCCGACGTTCCCCAGTGGATATCGGCCTTAGGCGGCATGCTCATCGTAACCTTGGCCAACATGGCTGCCGTTAAATACTACGGTGAATTCGAATTCTGGTTTGCTATTATCAAAGTTACGACTATCGTCGTCATGCTCGTCGTCGGCGCGATGATTATCCTGTTCGGCTTCGGCAACAACGGCGTACCCCTCGGTTTCTCCAACCTCTGGTCTCACGGCGGCTTCTTCCCCAACGGCTTCGGCGGCATGATCAGCGCAATGTGCGTCGTCGCGGCAGCCTTCCAGGGCGTCGAACTCGTCGGGATAACGGCCGGGGAAGCGCAGAACCCGAAAGAAACGCTGCGCAAAGCTACGAAAAACATCGTTTGGCGTATTCTTATCTTCTACATCGGCGCTATCTTCGTCGTCATCACCTTGTATCCTTGGGATGAACTGGGCATGCTCGGCAGCCCCTTCGTAACGACCTTCGCTAAAGTAGGCGTTACCTCCGCCGCCGGCATCATCAACTTCGTCGTACTGACGGCTGCATTGTCCGGCTGCAACAGCGGTATTTACAGCTCCGGCCGTATGTTGTACACCTTGGCTGAAAACGGCCAGGCTCCGAAATTCTTCGGCAAATTGTCCTCTCACGGCGTACCGCAGCACGGCATCATGGTCACCTTGGCCTGCCTGCTCTTCGGCGTTGTTTTGAACTACCTCATTCCGGATTCCAAGCTGTTCCTGTACATCTACAGCGCCAGCGTATTCCCCGGCATGGTTGCCTGGTTCGTACTGGCTTACTCGCAGAAGAACTTCCGCAAACGCTGGGGTGAAAAAGCGATGGCTGAACACCCGTTCAAATCGCCGCTCTTCCCGTACGCTAACTATTTCTGCCTTATCTTCCTCGTTCTCGTTACCATCGGCATGTGGGTCAACCCCGATACGCGTATGTCCCTCATCGCCGGCTGGACCTTCATGATCATCGTTACGGCCGGATATTTCCTGGCTGGATATCGTAAGAACGAATATAATGAAGACGGCACCTTAAAAGCAAAACACTAATTCATACTAAAAGGAAGCATGCGTCTGCGTGCTTCCTTCTGTATGATACTTGCTTTAATTGGATTTAAATTATGACAGATATATTTATTTTACTGTCTAGTCAAAACGGACAAAGTAAGATATAATATAGAATACTCACAGTAATAAATCAAAAGGAGATGTTGTATCATCATGGCAGTAGAAGTTATTAGCACGACAAACGCTCCGGGCGCAGTAGGCCCGTACTCCCAGGCTATCAAAGCTGGTGATTTCCTCTTCGCATCCGGTCAGGTTCCCCTCGTTCCGGAAACGGGCAAAATCGTAGCAGGCGGCGTTACGGCTCAGGCTGAACAGAGCATGAAAAACGTCGGCGCTATCTTGGAAGCCGCTGGCCTTTCCTATGACGATGTCGTTAAAACGACGGTATACTTGGCTAACATCAGCTTCTTCGGCGCTGTTAACGAAGTATACGCTAAATATTTCAACAAAACGTTGCCGGCTCGTTCCTGCGTAGAAGTCGCTGAACTCCCGAAGGGCGCTCTCGTAGAAGTCGAAGTTATCGCATACTGCGGCAAATAATCTGACATAGCCTTGAAAAAAGTCTCCGGCGCGCAGCCGGAGATTTTTTTGGTCAAAAGCAGAGAGGCCTTTGGATGTGAGAAAAATTTTTTGATAAATTTTGAAAAAAGGCTTGCATTTTCTTATCAGATGGTGTAATATATAAAACGTCCTTTGGAGAAAGAAATGACATGGACCGTTAGCTCAGCTGGCAGAGCACCTGACTCTTAATCAGGGTGTCCAGGGTTCGATCCCCTGACGGTCCACCATAGTAGCTAAAAAAGAACTATTTATCGTTACCGGATTCGGTAAGGTAGGTAGTTCTTTTTTGTAGTTATAGCGGATTTCGATATAGTCATCGTAAACGATGACTTGGCGGATAAACGCGGAAAACAGATCGTCTTTATATTTGTTGGTTTTCTCATTGCAGCGGGTTACTAAGCTTTGAAGGAAGAAACGCACGTGATCCGCCGTAATATATATCGCTTCTTTTTTTCGTTCTGCTGTTTCCTTCGCGTCTTTTAGGGTTTCCAGCTGTTTTTCGTAGTCTTTTATATGCTCGACGATGGACGCAGTGACAAGGCCATTATCGACGGCATTCATGCAGTTCTTCAGACGGGCAGAAATGTCGTCAATTTGGGCGCAGATATTTTTCAGTTCGATGTCATTAGCTTGATCGTGCTGGATGATTTTCATCGCTTGATCCGTGATGAGCTCTAGGGCGTTTTTATCCTGCAGCAGAGATACTGTTTTTTGTAAAATCAGTTTTTCCAGGTCGTCGCGCCTGATATTTTTGGATGTGCATTGTTTTTGATGGCGTTTGTTCAGGCAGGCATAGTAAAAGTGTCGAGTACCTGTTTGTGAAGTGCCGGACATACCGATCATCGTGGAACCGCATTGCCCGCAATACAGCTTGCCGATCAGTGCATACACGTCGCTGGGAGCGGCAAGGCGCGTCTTACGCTGGCTTATATATTCCTGAGCCTTTTCAAAGTCTGCAGTAGAAATAATAGCAGGAATGGAGCCTTCAGGAAAGGGGACGTTTTTCCAGGCATATAGGCCGGCATAGATTTGATTGCGAAGAATGGTATTTAAACTAGAACGGGAAAATGATTTACCTTTAGACGTTTTATATTGGCGTTCGTTCAGATATTTTATGATTTTTACACGCGGCCAGCCATCAAGGTATTTTTTGAAAATAAATCGTATGCATTCAGCGCCGACGGGGTCGATTTCCAAATGCTTTTGCGCATTTAATTTGTAGCCTAAAGGGACAGTGCCGCCAGGCCATTTTCCTTCGAGGACATTATCCGTCATGCCGCGCTTTACTTTGACGGCGAGTTCGGCGGAATAGTATTCGGCCATGCCTTCTAGGACCGATTCAAGGATAATACCAGACGGATCGTCTTTAATGTTTTCTTTGGCCGACAGCACACGGACACCGTTTTTCTTAAGGCGAGCCTTGCAGGTCGCGCTGTCGTAGCGGTTTCGGGCAAAACGGTCCAGCTGGTATACGATCACATAATCAAAGGTCTGTTTGCTTGAATCGCGAATCATCGCTTGAAACTGCGGGCGATCGGCCGTTTTTGCGCTCATAGCGCGGTCGATATACGTGCCGACGATTTTGATGTCGTTGGCAGCGGCGAAGGCGGTACATTCACGGATCTGGCCTTCGATGGATTCTTCGCGCTGTTTGTCGGACGAAAAACGGGCGTAAATAACAGCTAATTTAGACATAAAAATAAGCCTCCTTATTAATGTGTATGGTTAATAAAGGGGCTCCTATGCTATAATAATAGACGTAATCAGCCCCTTATAGGCAATGGGTAAATGATTATGTTTGCTGATGCGGTATTGGCGTACTGATCAGCCTTTCCCGTCATCGTGTTGGCGCACGGTGGCGGGATTTTTTTTATTTTATAGATGATAAGGGTATCCTGTGATGGCTTCCCATCCAGCAAAAAAAGCGTTGCGGGCAAATAAATTGTAACCAGCAGTATTAGATAAATCCAGTTTGTTCCATGAATCTTCTTTATTATATTTTATATATGCCGTGTTATAGGACGTACTTGGTTTGTATAGCCAAACCGTAGATGTGCTAAAGGCTTGAGTTTTTACATTTACAGTAATAATATTCTCAGCAAATGCTAACCCGTCCGGATCATTTTTCAAAATAACAATAGAGCTCTTGTCCAAATACCACCCGGTTCCCATGCGTCCATTGATAATGGGATAATTACGGTTGCCATTCCAGTACGACCCGTATATATCATTTGCCGCAAACACTGTGGTTAAGGACAATATACAAAATAGGGTAGTAAGAATAAATTTTTTCATAGTATTGCAACTCCTTTTTTATAATGGCCTATGTTTTAATTTAATAAATTGCCTAGGCACTCCACGAATATTTGCTAAATCATAAATACTATGGTCACGATTATCGTTGACATAGGTATCATTTAGAAGTAGCTCTACGGCAAAAGCATTAGCTATATGTTCGACTCGATCGGCATTTACACTCATGGTATATGTTTTAAGCCATTGCGTATTATCGTTTGGGGTACACAGCGCATGGCCTAATTCATGAGCGCATACAAACGGTAACATCCATTCCGGAGTACGAATATTATCAATGATAATGAATTTTGACCGTTTATATTTCAAGTAGTTGCCCAACTTACCGCCTAAATCCCCATAAAGTATTTTGATATTTTTTTCTTGGGCTAAGCGAAAAGGGTCGTCTGTGTCGTACTTTGTTATGAGCTGATGCACTACTTTTTTCACGTCCATAGGCAGTCAGTCCTTTCGGTACTTTTTGGGAGTATACTTCTTCTTTGCGAGTTTTTTGGCTTGAATCATAGCAGCCTTAATAGTTGCTTTAAAAGCTTCAATATCTTCGATGTTATCTTGACCATCATACGCGGCCGAGACCATGGAGTTCATCATATCCTCTAAGTCTGATTCTATTTCACGTTCATCTTTAGCAGTCAATTCAACAGCAGTTATTTTGGATTTTAGTGTTCCAGTTTTTAAAAATTCCGGAGAAAATCTAGGATCAATATCTGATTTCTGCAAATGTAATGCATCTGCTATTTTTTGAACATTACCGGCATTTGGCGTGGAACGCATTGCAAAATAACCTGACAAGGTAGATGCAGGAATTCCTGTTATCTCAGAAAGTTGGGCTTGAGTTAAATGCCCTGCATGTTTTTTTAAATTTTCAGATATAATTTCTCTGAGTTCTCTATCGAATTTGGATAGTTTATTTCTTGGCATTAAATCGCCCCCTAGAATATTAATTTTGATAACTATATTATAACGAATATAGTCGTTAAAATCAAGAAGATTAACGAGTTAATAAATTTAAAATACGTTATTAACTCGAAATTATATATTGACAAAACGAATAAACTCGTTTATCATAATTGTGAAAGGAGGCAAAACTATGAAAATGACATTAGAAGCCGCAAGAATAAATGCAGGATATACTCAAATCGAAGCTGCAAAGTTGTTTGGAATACACTACCAAACACTGGCTAGATTAGAAGAAGATAGCTCAAAAATGCCATACGAGTTTATTCGTAAAATCCCGCAAATTTACGGCGTACCTGTGGATGATATTTATTTTGGCCTTAAAAACGAGTTTATTCGTTTTATAAGAGAAGAAGCATTGAGATTAAATTATAGTTCCTAAGGAAAGGAGGCGGTAGAGATGGACGTAATAAAAAAATGCCTTGCCACAGTACGATGCAGCAAGGCGAAAGTATTTCTTCAGTATATAGTTGTAACTTGTGTTTATACGCTTGCCGTTAAGGGGTTCAGTACTATTTTTGAAATTGGCTTTTGGACGGCCTTGAGTTATGCCAATACTGTACTGATTACGTTATGGCTAATGATTTTAATTTTTAGATTTGCATTACGTCGATGATGTATGGACAACCTTTAAAACTAAGTATAGCGATAACATGCTTTGCAGAAAGAGTGTAAGATTTTGAATTTCTGGTAAAGAAGTTGTTCGATGGATTTCGGTAAGAATTATCAGGATGATTTCCGCAATGCGTTCAATAAATTTCTCCCTATCTGAAATTTGAATCCAAGAATCATCAAGTTTTTCCGTGATGATACGCACGGAATCATTGGGCGGTGCGTTCATAATTTCCTTTGTCATCGAGATAAACTGTTCAGAATCTGCTTTTGACCAAGAATCAGATGGACGGAGTTCTAAAAAGTTTTGGAATTGGGGAGAATATACTAAGTTTCCCAATAATGAATTGAAGTTGTCTCTTAATTTTTGAAGTTGTTCTTGGAACTCTGGGGAATTTAAGGTCTCGATAAGTATTGAGGATTCTTTTAGTATCTTTTTAAATTCTGGTGTTTTTACTGCTTTATCAATAGCATCGTAAAATTGCATTTCGATACCACATAATATTTTGGCCGCGTCGACTATCATTTGAGATAAAGGATACTCATTAGCAGGGACGGTATCTGTTACCATGTAATTCACCTCCACTGTTAAAGTATAGCATGTGACAGGCCGTGTTGAAAGGAGGTGGTCGAGATGAATGTAAAATCCGTAGATACACAAGCTCCAGTAAAAGCGATTGTAGGCGTGTTAAACAAACATAAAATACCGATAGCATTGGTGCCATCGGTATTTGAAGCAGTACTGCGTGATATAAACGCAAATACTATTCCTTATAGTCCTAGCTGTTTTAGTATTAATGATTTAGCAATGTCTGATATGACTGAAAAAGTCACGGTTCCTAAAGGCTGAAATTTCTTCTTCGTATCTTCCCAGATGTTTTTATCTCGTATACTGTCGAGATACTCACGACCATACGGCGTAATGTCAATAATAAAGTCACGTGAGCCCTCAACAAAACCAGCATCATATAAATATTTTAAATGATAATCAATGGATGCTTTGTCCACCTCTGGGAAAGCTTCAAAGAAGTAAAAGAGTGAGAAATTTGTATGCCCGTCAGAATCTTCCTCAATTCGCAGAAGCAAGTTGCGAATTAAATCATAATCAAGTTTCAATTTATTCACATCCTTTTATTTTCAGTATATCACGAAAGGAGCAACACCATGAACTACAAATTGGAGAAAACATTTGAACGTATGCATCGTTTAATGGAAATGCGCGAGATGTTGAAACAGACGTATACCCCGGATAAAGATACATGGGGCGACGAAGACGGCTATTATGCCGGGCTGAATGAAGTATACGGGAAGTTTTATAAGGCGTTTGATGAACTGCTTGCCGATGAAGCGGCTCGGATCGGGAGGCTGACGAAGTAGGGAGGTAAGTATGGAAGAATTTCTCAGAGACATCATTGAATACTTCCGCGACCCGGAAAACGTGAAGGCCTTCGAGGAGTGGCGGAAACAGCAGAAAGACGGTGAAGCGTCATGACTTACACCTACGCGGATTACGTCCGCGACCACGGAAGAGCGCCGCGCCGGTATATCCCGCACGACTGGGAACCGGAACTCGTGCACTGGCCCCGGCCACTGATGCGGTACTGGCACGCACCGGCATGCGTATGATGGCAAGCCCGTACGGCTGGCGGACGGACGAATTTTGAAGAAAGGAGAGACGGTATGAGTTTAAGAGGTATTGTCGCTGGAGCGGTTGCCCTAGCCATTATCGGCGGAGGCGTTGGCGGTTGCATGGTAGGGTGGCCGCAGTATCGGGTATGGCAGCAAAACAAGGAAGGCGAGGCTGAACTGGCCAGAGCTGAGCAGAACCGGCAAATCGCTATACAGGAAGCAAAAGCTAAGGAAGAATCAGCTAAATCCCTTGCCAATGCTGAAATTATCCGGGCGAAAGGCGTAGCAGAAGCCAATAAAATTATTGGCGACAGCCTGCAAAACAACGACGCGTACATCCATTATTTATGGATTGAAACACTGAAGGAAAGCAAGGATCAGGTAATTTACATTCCGACAGAAGCTGGTATTCCTATCACGGAATCGGCACGTTTTTTGAAAAATAGCCAACAAACGCAGGCTACGGAACAAGGAGGCTGAGTTTATGAATACAAACGAAAAGGATAATATTCCTGTCTATATAACCGTAAAAAATATGACGGCCGCCGATGCTACTTCGTATATTCGCAATGTAATATCAGAATTAAAGAAAGAGTATAGCGGTAACTATACTCTTTGCTTTGAGATTACAATTGAAACTTAATCTTCATAACTTTTTAGTTTCGCATATACGGTATCCATTATATTCGAAACCGCTTCAATAGAAACTGAGGGCGTAACACCGTCGGTAGAACCGCTTTTTCGATATACCAATCGTGGATTTGCATTGATTAAGGCGATGGTAATTTCAGCAGTTAATTCTTTGTTAGATTTTGACATTTTCTCACCTCCTGACTTTTAAATTATAGCATTGAAACAGGAAGAGAAGAAGGAAGGAGATACGATATGAAACAGTATAGAGATTCACGCGGCTGGCTCTATCAGGTTATGGCTGGCATAGGTGGGTATGCCTTTAAGGGACGGTATCTAAAGCGGGGTGCGCTGTCGTGGAAATGTATGACGCAGCTGCCATGGCGTAATACCAAAAAGGAAGCGCAGGCTGATTTAGACGCCTACGCTGCGCAGAAAGGATGGGAAGAAGTTGAATCGGAATGAAAAAGCCGCCATGCTGGCGGAACTGAAAGCGCTCATGAAAGAAGCGCACCGGGAAGCCCGCAAGTCGACTCTCGGCATGCTTGGCGGAATCAGCATCAACGGGGTCAGCATCCGAGCCGTACAGGCGCAGCGTGTCGTCAACGCGGTAAAGCATGTATTGTCTGTAGGCCTTGAGTACAGCATGGAACGTAAGGATGTACAGGATTTATTGGAAGACCTGAATCGTAGGGCCTTGGACGAGGTCAAGCAAGAAATGGAGAGTGAGCAAGATGAAGAACAAGAACAGGCTCGATGAACGAGAAGACTACCAAATGGTTGGCCGGGCGGCCGGCGTGGCGTTTTCCCGGCTGCAGCGTCCGGTCGTGCCGTTGTGGGTTAACCGGCAGCAGAGCCAGCCCGCGGATAAGGGCGAGCCGGAAACGTTCAACGGTTTGAGCAAGGAAGGTTGGGAATATCTTCTGAAGCTGGAGCGGGACGCACGGAAGCTGCAGGGGCTGGCGCTGTTTCTCGGCGGGCTGTTGGTGCTGTTTACGATCGTGGCCGTTGTTATGTATCAGGCTGGATGGATTATCCACTAAGAAGGGAGACGATGCAAATGGTAGACGAAAAAGTATTCGATAACGCGCTTAACTCTATGCTTGATTTGCCCATAGATGGTACGAGAGCCGAAGCTATCGTCATAATGGCGAATCTTGATACCGGGAACAGCAAAGACCGGCAAGTTCTTACGGTAAAAGGTAATGCGTTATCAACATTGCATCTGCTGGCGTATATGGCTGAATCAGTAGTGCATAGCTCAGCGAATCCGATAATACAAGCGTTGATGAGGGATAAGTTGCGGCGTTTGTTATCTGAACATGGGATATAGCGAGGATCCAATGACTACCATGACCTTATTTGACAACGAAAAGAGCCGTCCCCTGCGCCAACAAGGAACGGCTCCATATATAAAAAACTGTAACCATGCTCATTGTAGCATGAGAATGCGAGGCAGACAATGACAAAATGCGAAGAATTGTACGAATTTTATAAGAAACACCCTAAGGCGAAGAATCCCGAAGTCGCCGAGGCGCTCCATTGGGACCCGTATCATGTGAAAAAATATAAATTCCGGCTGAAAGCGCGGGGCCTAATTGCCGTGACGCCGGACGGCGTTGAAACGGCGCCGCCTTTTTCAGACGAAGACATAAAGGAACCGTCGGCAAAGATGGCCGCGTACCAGCATTTATACGACGTATGTATCGAGCGGCTGGAGACGAAGGACATGTCGGACAGCCAGTTTATTTCCTTAGTGCAAGAGATACGCATGATTTTATCTAAGATGTGAGGAGGACGTTATGATGAGTGAAACAACAACGCTGCCGGCGCTGGCGCCGGTAGAGCCGAAGCTGCTTTCTTTTGATGCGGCGCTGCAATGGAACTATACGGACATTGAAGAGTATTTAAAGGCCGTAACGGAACGATACCGGAATCTCGTCGTGACGGACGAGAACGTGGAGGATATGGGCAAGGTCAAGCGGGAAGTCGTGTCCCTGCGCACGCATTTGCAGAAATTCGAGCGGGCGACGAAGACGAAGCTTAAAAAGCCTGTCGACGAGTTTACACTGCAGTGCCGTGACTTGTACCAGATTATCGCCGCCGTCGAAGAGCCGCTGAACGCGCAGCTGCAGATTTACGAAGACCGGCGCATCGCCGACATCAAGGCGCAGATACAGCGGGAAATCGCAGCCAAGGCGCAGGCCCTGGGCGTACGGGATATGTATATCGAACAGGTCGTATGGAATCAGAAATGGACGAATAAGACGGCGAAATGGTCGGAAACGGTCGTTGAAATCGACCACGAGCTCGTCCGTCTCAAGGCTGTGCAACAGGCTGATGACGACCGGGAACAGCTGCGCCGAGACCGGCAGGAAATGGCCCGTATGTACGTAGAACAGGCCAATGCTGCCTATGACCTTCATTCTCCCTTGCAGGTGGAAGAAATCCTGACGGACGATCTCTTATCTCGGGGATTGGCAGATATGAAAAAGACTATTTTCCAGGCTGCCCAAAATATAAAAGCTATCGAAGACACTGCTGTACAGCAGGTCGCGCCGCCGGTTCCGCCTTTGCCGCCCCTTCCGCCGCTGCCGAAGGCCGAACTGCCGGCGGAAAACGCTGAAGACTATAAAGACATGATTATTACGATTCATCACGTACATATGGGAGATTACGACCGCGTCTGCGCGGCGCTGGATCAGCTGTCGTATCCCTATGACGTGGCATTGAGGTGATACTATGGGACTTTTTAAACAAGCTGTCCGCCAGGTGGCCAAACTCCGCCTGGCCCTGTCCGGCCCGTCGGGGTCCGGGAAAACCTATTCGGCCCTGCTCATTGCCAGCGGCATCGTGCCGATGGAGAAGGTCGCCGTCATCGATACGGAAAACGGCAGCGCCAACTTATATGCCAACCTCGGCATGTACAGCGTGCTGACCTTGCATCCGCCATACACGCCGAAGAAATACATCGAAGCGATTCGCGCGGCAGAACAGGAAGGATTTGAACTCGTTATCATTGACAGCCTGTCTCACGCCTGGAACGGCGAAGGCGGCCTCTTGGAGCAGAAGGATAAGGCGACAGACGCTAAATATAAAGGCAACGGCTGGGCGGCCTGGCGGGAAGTCACGCCGGAGTATAACAAGCTCATCGAAACGATGCTGAACAGCCCGTGCCATATCATTGCGACGATGCGGGCCAAGACGGAATACATGCAGGACGATTCCAACGGCCGCAAGCGCATCGTCAAGGTCGGCGCGGCTCCGATCCAGCGCGACGGCATCGAATACGAATTTACGGTGGTCTTTGATTTAAGCATCGACCACGTGGCAACGGTCAATAAAGACCGTACGCGCCTGTTTGACGGCCAGTATTTCGTGCCGACGCCGGACGTGGGCAAGACGCTGAAGCAGTGGCTCGATGCGGGCGAACCTGCGCCGGCGCCGCAGCCCGTACCGGTGCCTGCGGTGCAATCGGCACCCCAGGCAACCGCACCGCAACAGGCCCCGCAGCCTGCTGCTTCGCCCCAGCCGGCGCAGACAGCTCCGCAGTCCGCCGTTCCTTCCCAACAGGGACAGGTGGCCACAGCCCCGGCCGCACCGGTACAGCTGCAACCGGCGCCGCCTGTGGACACGCAGTCCGACGTGTATTTGATGGAGCTGCTTAAATTTGTCTGGACGAAAGGCGGCTGGTCGCTGGACATCTTACCAGAGTACGCGTCCAAACGCTGGGGCAAGCCCTTTGACCAGATTACGGCGTCGGAAGTGTACGCCCTTACGAATGAAATTTGCCAGTACATTCACGTCGACCGCCGCGCATTGGAGGCGGAATTTCAACAGACACATATTCCCTTTTAGGAGGTACTACACATGAATACATCATTTTACGGAAGATTGACCCGCGACCCGGAAACCCGGACGCCGCAGAACGGCGGCAACCCCTATACTACGATTACCGTTGCCACGCAGGTACGGAGCAAGGACAAGGACGGGAAAAACAAGTCCGTGTTCGTCGACGCCGTTGCCTTTGGCAAGAGCGGGGAGATCCTGGCTCAGTATTTTCATAAAGGCTCGCGTATTGTCGTACACGGGGAAATTAACGACATCAGTGCTTGGATCGGCAACCGGGACGGACAGGCCCATGCCTCCGTCAGCATCAATGTAACGGGGTTCGATTTCGTCGACACCAAAGCCGAAACGGGCCAGCAGGGACAGCCGCCGGCTCCTACGGGCTACGCTGCCCCGGCACAGTCTTACGGAGGCGCTCCGGCAGGGCAGCCCTATACGGCACCGCCGACACCGCCCGCGCCGCCGGCGACGGGATATACCATGCCGCCAGGCCAGCCGAACGCCGCGCCGCCTGCGCCGCCGTACGCCCAGTCTAACCCGTACGAGGCGCCGTTCTAATGATAGCCTTGCGGCCCTATCAATCGCATATGGTAACTGATGTGTTTTCCGCCTACGAACAGGGGGCGCGGCGTGTATGCGCTGTCGCCCCCTGCGGCGCAGGGAAGACCGTGACGGTCGGCTGGATGATTGCCAAGGCGCAGCTGCAGGGCGTGCGGACGTTATTCATCGTGCATCGTAAAGAGCTGCTGGAGCAGGCCGACAGGACCTTTAAAGCCATGGGCATCCATCACGGCGTCATTGCGTCGGGCGTACCGATGGACGGCGCGCAGCTGGTACAGGTTGGCAGTACGCAAACCGTCGCTAAGCGGCTGGAACATATCCCGGACATACAATTTATCGTCATTGATGAGGCCCATCATGCGACGGCCAACACGTGGCGAAAAATTATGGCTTGGTATCCGAATGCGAAGGTTTTAGGCGTTACGGCGACGCCGGCGCGTCTGGGCGGCTCCGGATTGGGTGACGTATTCGATGCCCTAGTCATGGGGCCAACGGTACAGCAACTGATCCAATGGGGCAACCTGGCGCCGTACCGGTATTTTGCCCCGCCCAGTAAGGCTAACATGGGGAACGTCCACAGCCGCATGGGCGATTACGTCAAATCGGAATTAGAAGAAGCCGTCAACGATGCCGACATTATCGGCGACATCGTGCAGAATTACCGGAAACTGGCGAACGGCAAACAAGCCTGCTGTTACTGCGTCACGCGCAAACACAGCGAGCACGTGGCGGCCCTGTTTCGGGAGGCCGGGATTCCGGCGCAGCACGTCGACGGCGAGACCGATGCGTCGTTGCGGGCGGCCATCATCGAACGGTTCCGCCGGCGCGAAATAAAAGTCCTGTGCAACGTCGATTTATTCGGCGAAGGCTTTGACGTGCCGGGCATGGAAGCGGTGATTTTAGCCCGGCCGACGCAGTCCCTGACCTTATATATTCAGCAGTCCATGCGGGCCATGCGCCCCGATCCGGAGAACCCCCATAAAGTTGCCGTCATCATCGACCACGCCGGGAATTGTTTCCGCCATGGCCTGCCTGACGACGACCGGGAATGGACACTGGACGTCAAGCCAAAGCGGAAACGCCATACGATTACGGCGCCGATTACGATGTGTGAGAAATGTTATCAGGTTTATGAATCGCACCTGCGGTCTTGTCCTTACTGCGGCTATGCAAAACCGGCGGCGGCGCGGGAGCTGAAACAGGCCGACGGAGAACTGCAGGAAATCGCCCGGATTAAGCGGGAGCAGCGCATGGAAGTTGGCCGGGCGAAAACGAAAAAAGACTTGGAATCCATTGCCATCGCGCGGGGCTATAAATTGGGCTGGGTATCCAAAATGGCCAGTGTGAAAGGCATCAAAGAATAGGAGGACACCATGACGAAAGAACATGATTTACAGAACGAAATTCGGCTGCATGTAGCGAGAGAACAGCTGGGAACCTTATTCCGGGCCAACGTTGGCCAGGGATGGGCCGGCAAGGTGCAGCGCATGCACTTGACGCCGGATACCAATACGATTCTGCTCGTGAACCCGCGGCCCTTCAGCACGGGTTTGCCTGTCGGATTTCCCGACTTGTTCGGGTTTGTGCCGGTGACGATTACGCCGGATATGGTCGGCCGGCAGGTCGCTGTCTTCGCTGCCGTTGAGGTCAAGCAAAAACATGGCAGGGTAAGCAGCCGTCAGCAGGCGATGCTCGGATTTTTGCAAGCCCAAGGCGCGCGGGCCGGGGTGGCCCGCAGCGTCGATGACGCGGCCCATATTTTATCCGGGGAGGGAGTGGCAGATGCTCAACAGACAACAGCAGGATGCATTAAATAAAGCAAAAGACTGGTACAAAGCCGGAAATGAGCAAATTTTTAAGTTAGCCGGGTATGCCGGGACGGGCAAGACCTTCACGGCACGGGCCATTGCCGAAGCGCTGGCCGGGTCGAAGACGGCGTTTTGTGCCTTTACAGGTAAGGCCGCCTTGGTCATGCGGCAGCACGGCATGTGCGCTCAGACGATTCATTCCCTGATTTATAACGTCGATACAGTTACCGTGCAGACGCCGGGCGGCCCGCGGAAACGGATCGTATCGACCTTGAAGGACCGGCTGGACCCGAAGCCGGAGCTGATTATCGTCGACGAAGCGTCCATGGTCGGAAAAAAGATGCTGGCCGATCTGCGGTCGTTCGGTATCCCGATCCTTACGATCGGCGACCCGTTCCAGCTGCCGCCGGTCTGCGATGAGGAATCGGAACTGCTGCAGCATCCCGACGTCATACTGGATGAGATCGTCCGCCAGGATGCCGGCAGCGCGATTCCCCGCCTGGCCGATAAGATACGAAAAGGCTTGCCGCTCCTGCCGGACGAGTCGGTCAGCGGCGTCATATACCAGCTGCCGAAGTCTGCTATGGATACGGACCTGCCGCAAATATTGCCCTGGGCCGGGCAGATTATTGCCGGCCGGAACGCGACCATCCAGTCGCTCAACGCCAAGGCGCGCCTGATTCAGGGATATACCAATACGGAACTGCCCGAAGAAGGGGAAAAGCTGATTTGCAAACGAAACGACTGGACTAGTTTCCTGGAAGGCGGGGCAGACCGCTATCCCTTGGTGAACGGCATGATTGGCTATTGCCTTCATGTCCAGGAAGTAGAGCGCTGCGTGGAACGTCCCTGGCAGACGAAACGGCCCTGCGTGATACGGGAGCATGTGATGGATTTTGTCCCGATCGACGACCCGACAGGCGTATTCCCGGCGCTGGTATTTGAGCCGGCGTCCTTGTTCTGTGACGCCGATCGGCGCCGCTGGATGCGCAAGATGATTTTTCAATTTGCCTATTGTATTACCTGTCATGCCGCCCAGGGCAGCGAATGGGAGCGCGTCGTCGTCTTTGACGATAGCTGGCCGTCGGGCAGCGACCCGCTGTTTCAGGCGCGCTGGCAGTATACGGCGGTGACGCGGGCGAAACACCAATTAGTCTGGATGCGATAACGATGGATACGACATTTTTAGACAATATCTATAGCGGAACAACAGGCTACGTATATCTGTGGACGCCGCAGAAAAAACTGTCCTACCCGTTTGCCGTGTCGCAGACGGCGGACATGCTGGATAAGGCGGCGGCCCTTACGGCGCAGCACCTGGACGTGTTTTATTCCCTGGGCGTTATGCGAAGCCCTTTAAAGTCTATCCGCTATCGTGCCAAGCAGGAAGAGATTTGCCAGCTCGGCACGTTCTGGGCGGACATTGACATCGCCGATGCCGCATCCCACGCTAAGGACAACCTGCCGCCAGATATCCCCTCGGCGCTGTCGCTCATACCGGACAATCTGCCGCCGTCTGTCGTCGTCAGCTCCGGCCATGGGCTACACGTCTATTGGTTGCTGGACCGGCCGGTAACGGTTACCGACGACAACCGGCAGGAGGTCATGGACACGGCCCGGAAGGTGCAGCAGCTCATCCGCAATGCCGCCAGTAGGCGCGGCTGGCATATTGACCCCGTCGCCGACTTGTCCCGGATCCTGCGTGTGCCGGGCACGTGGAACTATAAGAGCGAGCCCGTGCAGTGTGAAGTCATCGACGCCTCGTATGACCTGCGGTATGATTACGACCTATTGTCGAATTTGGCCGTCGAAGTCTCGCAGCCTACCGAAAAGCGCGGCACGTCCTTCGAGCGGCGCAGGACCGACGGCGACGCCAAGTACATGCTGGCGAACTGCCGGTTTCTGCAGCACTGCCAAATCGATGCGGCAGATATTTCCTACGACGAATGGCTGGCCATGCTGACCAACGTGGCCAGGGCGTCAGACGGCGTCGCGGCCTGCCATGATCTGTCGCGCATCGACACCAAGCGCTACAATGAGCGGCAGGTACAGGAAAAAATCGACGAAGTGCTGACGAACATGGCGCCGGCGACGTGCGAATACATCCAAAAGACGCTGCATTTCAACGGCTGCGACGCCTGCCAGGTGAAGTGCCCGTCGTCGTGGTCGCTGGCGGCTGTCCCCAAGGCGCGGGCTATCGTGCGGGATATTACTATTCCTACGGCCGACGCCGTGTTTACGCCGGAGGTCATGGGCAGCCTGGCCCTGTTGCAGGATAAGGACAGCCTAGAGTTTGCCAAATTCAAAGACCGCTGCCGGGGGCATATCAACCTGAACGATTTATCAAAAGCCTTGGCGCAGCAGCGGCAGCAGCAAATGCATGTCGTACCGAAGGACCATGCTGAGGCCGGCGACGACGCGCGGGAGATTACGACGCAGCGCATCCTGGAAGATTGTCCCATAGACTTAATCATTCCGCCAGGGTTTGCCTTTTCCGCCGGCGGCGTGGAACAGGTGCAGAAGACGGAAAATAACGGCGAGAAACGGAACTTAGCCAGCGGCTCGCCCGTTGTCCTGACGGCGCGGATTTTCAATATCGATACGGACCAGGAAAAGGTCGAGCTGTGCTTTAAGTATTACAATCAGTGGCGGCGCGTCGTGCAGGCACGCAGTACCGTCTTTAACAGCCGCAGTATCATCAAGCTGGCCGACTACGGCATCGATGTGACGTCGGAATCGAGCAAGTACCTGGTGAAATACCTGCAGTCTCTGGGAAACGTCAACGTGCAGCGCATCCCCCTGCAATACAGCGTGTCGCGGCTGGGGTGGCGCAACCATGAAACGGAATTCGTGCTGCCCCAGCGTACGTCGTACCGTATCGAGCTGGACGACGACGGAGATATTACGTCGGCCTTTGCCGAATCGGGCACGTTGGACGGCTGGCGGAATCTGGCCCATGAAGTACGCCAATATCCCTACGCTAGGCTGGTCCTTGCGGCGGGATTTGCGGCGCCGCTGCTGCGGATTTCGCCGCACCGCCGGAACTTCCTGCTGTATTTCTGGGGCACGTCCGGCGGCGGAAAGACGGCGGCTATCAAGTTTGCATTATCGCCGTGGGGCGTACCGGACCAGCTCATGACGTCGTTCCTGACGACGAAAAACGGGCTGGAACGCAAGCTGCAGCTGTCGTCGGATTTCCCCGTCGGCATCAACGAACGGCAGGTGGCCGGAGGCGGGAAGGACAAGCAGGAGCAGCTGGAATACATCGCCTACATGCTCGAAGGCGGCAAAGGCAAGGGCCGGGCCAGTAAAACGGGCCTGCAGCGGACGGCGTCGTGGCGCGTCATCGGCATCGCCAACGGGGAAGAACCGCTGACGAAGGAAAACTCTATCCAGGGCGTGAAGAACCGGGTGCTTGAAATCAATACGTCGCCGATCCTGCCCGACGGGCTGGCAAGGCGGTGCCATGTCAGCGACCAGTACGGCATTGCCGGGCCGCAATTTATGGATTACGTGCTGCAGGACAAGGCGTCCGTCGGCGTCGTGTATCACGACGTATCAGCGTATCTGGCACAGAATTTCTGGGGCTATTCCGAAGCCCACCTGTCGGCGGTCAGCCTCCTGGCGACGGCGGATTATTTGGTCAGCCGGTGGCTTTTTGGCGAGGCGGCCGACCAGGCCATGCAGGAAGCCCTATCTATGGCCGGCGAAGCCATGAAAGCCCTGCCGACGAAGGACCAGCTGTCGGACGTGGCGCGGGCCTGGGAGTTCGTGGAGAACTGGATCAGCGCCAACGCGGCAAAGTTTATCCATGACAAGGACGACCGGTATACGCCGCCGCTCTTGGGATTTTGGAAAGACAACAAACTCTGTATATACCCCGAAGGGTTGACGAAAGCCATGGAAGACAACGGATTCAGTCCGGCTAAGCTGCTGAAAGAGTTTGCCTTGTCTGGGAAAATCGAAACGGAAGCCGAATCTTCTTCCGGAAAAGTGCGGTATCGCAAACGAGTGAGAGATGTAAACGGCCAACTGGTACGCGTTATCAGTATTGCTTATCCAAGCGTTCAAGAAACACTATTTTGAAAAAGTGGGAACAGTGGGCATTTTTTCCCACCAATTTAAAAATCAGTGGGAACAGGATACGGCCAGTCAGGAAGCGGGTTTATAGGGTATATATATAGTATGTTCCCACTGTTCCCACTACTTATATATCAAACGTAATATTTTACCTACCTACCCTTTACGGTATATAGGATAAGGGTGGTTTTAAAAATACACACACCCTTTTGAAAATGAGTGGGAACAAGATTTGGAAGGCTGAAAAGCCGCATAAATACTAGGGTTTTGACGTTAAAAGTGTTCCCACTCGTTTGTGGGAACAGTGAAAAGCGGGGTGAGATGATGGAGATACAGCGTATCAAATCGGCATTTGATGAAATCCTGTCGGAGTGGCAACAGCCCAGACTGCAAACGCTCCAACGTGACCCGAATATCGTGAAAATGACAGAGAATATCGTTTTAAAGGTTGAAGCGCAGCGGAATCCGGAACGATGGCCCGTTACCGATTACACGGACGATTTCAGGGAGTACCACCCGGATGACCATTACCAATGGATGTGGCTGTTCTTCCACGCGCCGTTTTATTCGGCGGAGCTGGCAGACGTGCTGTGTTTCCTGCGCTGCAATGGGTCGATCCTTGTTCGTGACCAGATATACGGATACCGGATTCAGCCGGTTATCGGCGGCCATGGCTGGCGGACGCAGCAGGAGTATGACGACGTAAAGGCGCCGCTGACAGGATATATTAACGAAGTACTTACGTTGTTGAAGAACCTGCGGATTGCCGAACAGCAGGGAAACGTAATCCCGGCAAAAGCATACCGGCGGGGACGGTTAGGAGAGTGATGAGATGAAGGAGAAAACCATACTGCGGTGGCCCGGCGCAAAGTGGCGTATAGCTGACTGGATTATCAGCCAGTTCCCAGCGCATGAAGTCTATGTCGAACCGTTTTTCGGCAGCGGTGCCGTGTTTTTTCGCAAGCCGCCTTCGGGTACGGAAACTATCAACGACATTGACGGAGATGTAGTTAATCTCTTTAAAGTCGTACGTGACGACGCAGATAGTCTTTGCCGGGCCGTTGAAATGACGCCGTATTCGCGGCAGGAGTACCAGTTAAGCCATGACGTGACAGCCGATTCGGTAGAGCGGGCAAGGCGCTTTTTGGTGCGGACATGGCAGGCATTTGGCGGGAAGACGAGCAGCAACGCCGGCGGCTGGGCGCATGACCGGACAAATACTGTTTTCCGGCCCAAATATTGGAGCATGTTGCCAGGACGAATATTAGATACTGTGGAGAGACTCAAGCATGTACAACTTGAGTGTATGGATGCGTTGGAGTTGATACCGCTGTATAACCGCCGGGGGACATTGCTCTACGTAGATCCGCCGTATCTAATGAGCACGCGGACGCAGGAACATTACCGACATGAGTTTTACAAGCCGGAACAACATATACAGCTGCTTGAGCTATGCAAGCAGCATAAAGGGTATTGCATTATCAGTAGTTATGAAAATGAGCTGTATGATACCGTGTTGGCCGGCTGGGAAAAGATGACAATTCGCACACAGACGAATTGTGCGCATACCGCGACAGAATGCATTTACATTAATCCGGTGAGCATGATGCAGATATTCTTATTTTAGAAAGAGGTGCAATATGAACTTTTGGGATTGGCTGAATCAGAATCCTGGCTGGTTTGCGTTGTATTTGTTTATGATTACTAGTATGATTGCTGCTTTTAGTAAATGGTAGGTGATTAACATGCAACTATCGAATCAGGCGCGGCAACATATTGCTGTCAACGCCGCGATTGCCAGCACGCAGGTATTAATTTACCAGGCATTGCATGACCGGTACGGCTTCGGTCGCGGTCGGTTTGCCAAAATCGATATAGCAGTCGATGAGTATAGCCGGCACATCAACCATGACGGCGACCGGTACAGTGTGTATCGGGATGTGATGGACGCCGCGGGCTTGGATCTGCGGCTGAAGCAGGATTTTATTCGCTGGCTTAAAAAATCCCTTGGTATCAGCGGCAAGGCCGAGCATACCGGGGCCGAGGCTGGCATGGAGTACACGTATACGCTGATGTTGTACGCGTTGTACGATGTGTTTGGCTTCCGGCGGGAGCGGCTGCGTTGGCTGCAGCGTAAGTTAAAGTTTTACGCCCGGCTTATCCTTGACGGCGAGGTCATGATACCAGAGTTCATGAAATGCATGACGCTGGAATGTGGCCAAAAGTTTGAAAATCTCGAATCATGGGAGAAAAAATATGGAGAACTGAAAATATATGGATAACGTAGAAGTAAATTGTAGCACCTGCGTATATGCCCACTGCCATGAAAAGGATTACCCATGCTGCGAATGCAATCCGCATACGCTGGATAGATGGGCAGGGTTAAAGATGTTTGGCGTTGAGTTTGGGCCTAATGGGCCGAAAGATGTAAGGAGGCGAGACGAACATGATAGGAGATATGATTAAGATATTATCCACTTTGTCGCGGCTTTGTTTATGGTTTGGGATGATTGCAGGCGTGTATTATGCGCTTACGACGTATTCCGCGCTGGAATTGGCAATAGGTTCGGCAGCTCTTGGCGTTGGATTGTTTTTGCTGATTATATTACTCATGACATTACGGGCTGCGTGGTGGATATGGAGGGATAACCATGGTAGATCTTGATAATGCACAGATGTTTTTTGTCGGCGGGAAGGATATAGGCACGATACAGATTACAAAATGGGATTTGCCAGATGCATTAAAAAAGGGGGTTGGTATTTTGACAGCAGATGCGTATTTATCGCAGTACCGGACCGTGCAAGCTGAGATTATTCAGCGGAACACACTGATTAAACGTATGAAGCAAGAAATATTTGGCGGACCGACGCAAAAAGTGACAGCTGCCATCGACGCAATGATGGGGCGGCAGACCGCAGGGGCGCACTGGGACGCCAACGACTTGGAGCGATTCAAGGAAGAAGTTGCCAAGCAAGAGAAAGTCGTTGAAGAGTTCCGGCGCTTCCTGCTGACGGTGACACAACAGATTTGTAAGATAGAACGAGAGGATTTTCGGATTATTTTAATGGGACGGTATATCCATATACAATCGTGGGAAGAAATAGCGGATTTGTTGAAGTTTTCCGTTGATTATACGAAAAAAGAACAAAAAGAAGCGGCGTTAAATGCATTTGCACAAAAATTTTCTCATGATTTTTATAAAGTCCCCACGAATCCCCCTAAATCCCACGGTCTTGACGTGATATAATTAAAATATAAGATTGTGCAAAAGAGAGATGCTGTGGCAGCGTCTCTCTTTTTTGTTTAGAAAGCAGGTGAAACTATGGATCAGTGTGACGTACGGAGCTGCAAGCATAATCATAAGCGTAGATGTGCCATGCACCAAAGGCCTGTCGCAGGTCGTGCATGTCAGTCGTACGAGCGGGAGGCAGACAACCGGACGGCGCTGGTTCATGGGCCTGTAAAGTCTGGGAATCGGCATCGGTTCTTCAGGTAATCATAGGCGCATGGTGTAGCGGCAGCACGGCGGTCTCCAAAACCGCAGGCGGAGGTTCGAGCCCTTCTGCGCCTGCCAATTTCAAAACAAACAACAGGCGGTGGTGAGATATGTGAGCAATGAAATACGAGATAAAGCATATAAAGATTACTGCGATGGCATGAAGTATAAGGACATCGCTGAAAAATATGGCGTGTCGTTGTCGGCTGTGAAGAGCTGGGCGACGCGATACTGGAAAGTTGCAACCACGGATAAAAAGTTGCAACCGCAACCGAAGAAGGTTGCAACCGGAAATTCAGATAAAAAGTTAAAAGAAAGGCTGCTGGAATCGGTCAGTGAGAACGACGAGCTGACGGAGAAACGGCGGCTTTTTTGCTTGTATTATGCGATGTCCCATAATGCGACTCAATCGTATCTAAAAGCGTACGGTGGTGGCAAAGTGGTGGCGGCTGTAGAAGGAAATCGCATCCTTAGAATTCCTAAGGTTGCCGCCGAAGTAAAACGGCTGCGGGAAATCTTGCGGAACGAGATTGACATCGGCCTGCCGGATTTGCTGCAGTACTGCCTGAAGGTCATCGGCGCGGACATCGGCGATTATGTAACGGTGAAGAAAGGTATTGTGCAGCTCGAAGATAGTACTTGTGTGGATACGTCGCTTATCGATGAAGTAAAGCAAGGCAAGGCCGGCGTGTCTATCAAGCTGGCTGACAAGAAATGGGCATGGGAGAAGCTGGAACAATACCTGGGCTGGCAGTCTGACGCCGGTGATGCTGTTGATATGCGAAACTATGTGGATGCCTTGCAGGGCATCGTAAATGAGGTGTGGGATGATACGCAAGGGACGTAAACATCAGACAGCGACGTTTAAGTTTGCGCCGTTTTCGCGTAAACAGCGGCAAGTACTGACGTGGTGGCTGCCGAACAGCCCGTATCAGGCATATGACATGATTATCGCCGACGGCAGTATTCGTTCCGGGAAAACCATATCAATGATTGACAGTTTCCTGACATGGTCGCTCTATACCTTCAAAGGTGAGGCCTTTATCGTATCGGGACGCAGCGCCGGCGCGTTAAAGCGTAATGTCCTGCGGCCGATGTGGCAGATATTACAGGCAAAGGGGATTGGGTACTATTACAATCGCAGCGAAAACTACGTCGATATTGGCAGCAATACCTATTACCTGTTTGGCGCCAGTACGGAGGCGTCGCAGGACGTTATTCAAGGCCTGACGGCTGCCGGGGCCTATGCCGACGAAGCGGCCCTGTTTCCGCAGTCTTTCATTGAGCAGATGATCGGCCGCTGTAGTGTGCCAGGCGCGCGAATCTGGATGAACTGCAATCCCGAAAGCCCGTACCATTTCCTAAAAACGGATTATATCGACAAGGCGGCGGAAAAGCATATCGTACATCTGCATTTCACGATGGACGATAACCTGAGCCTGTCTCCGGATGTCAAGGAACGATACAAACGCCTGTATTCAGGTATCTGGTACAAGCGCATGATACTTGGCGAATGGGTACTGGCCGAAGGGATTATCTATGACATGTTTACCGACGACTTGCTTTTTGATGATGCAGAGTTTACGAGGTCGAAGAAATCATCCTGCCGCCGGTATATCGCATTAGACTATGGGACGACGAATCCCATGGTTTTTTTAGATATTTACGACGACGGCACTACGTTGTGGGTTGTCAACGAGTACTACTACGACAGCCGCAAGGAGATGCGACAGAAAACGGACGAACAGTATGCCGATGATTTCGAGGGTTTTGTCGATGGCGAATATCCGGATATGGTGATTATCGACCCATCTGCGGCAAGCTTTAAGGTAGTGCTGCGGGGCCGAGGGTATCGGGTAAAGGATGCCGACAACAACGTAAACGACGGCATCCGTTTAGTTGCCATGCTGATGACCTGCCGTAAGCTGCGGGTGCATCGGAAATGCGAAAACACGAGGCGTGAGTTGTCCAACTATGTATGGGACGAGAAGGCGGTGCAGCGGGGCGAGGAGAAGCCGCTGAAGGTCAACGACCACACGTGCGACGCACTTCGCTATTTCTGCAAGACTATGCTGCCGAAATGGAGGATTCAACAACTATGACGAGACGTAAATATAAAAAATCCAGGGCCGAGCCGGCTATGGCGAAACCTAAAGCCGTCAAGACTACGGACGCCTTTCAAAATCCGCTGACCAGGTCCGGTGCCTTCATGCCGAACGTACTGGAATCGACGATGTATCCGCTGACGCGGCTTAGCCGCAACTGGCAGTTGTTAAATTCGCTGTACCGGTCGCACTGGGTGATACGCCGCATCATCGATGTCATCCCCAGCGATATGTTGAAAAACGGGTATAAAATCCTTAGCCAGATGCCGCCGGATCAGCTGAAGAAGGTCACGCAGCTGGAACGGCAGACGAAGCTGACACTCAAAATAAAGGAAGGACTGCGCTGGGGACGACTGTACGGCGGAGCTGCCGGCGTTATCTTGATTGACGGGCACGACGATATACTGGACGAACCGCTGGATTACGACATGGTCATGCCGGGAAGCTTCAAGGGCCTGCTGATCGTCGACCGTTGGAGCGGTATTTCCGTCGATGAGGAACTGGTCACGGATATTTCCGATCCGGAGTTCGGCCTGCCGAAGTACTACACCATTACGACGGAAGGCATGGAACGCGGTATCCGCGTCCATCACAGCCGCATTTGCCGCTTCATGGGGCGGGATTTACCGTATCTGGAAAAACTGGCCGAAACGTATTGGGGTGCTTCGGAAGTCGAGCATGTATACGACGAGCTGAAGAAGCGGGATAACGTGTCTTGGAATATGGCGATGCTGACCTTTATGGCAAACCTGCGGACCGTGAAGATGGAAGGCATGGGGCAGGTACTCGGCCTTGGCGGTGAAAAGGCACAGGAACAGCTGTATAATACGATTCAAGCCATGAACGCCATGATGAACAATAACTCGCTGCAGATTATCGGCGAGAATGACGAGTATGAATCCCATCAGTATACCTTTTCCGGACTGGGCGAGGTGTACGACCGCTTCATGATGGACGTTGCCGGGGCGGCGGAAATCCCTGTGACGAAGCTGTTTGGCCGTTCGCCTGCTGGGATGAACGCGACGGGCGAATCGGATATGCAAAACTATTACGATACCATCGAAGAGCGGCAGGAAAGCGAGCTGCGGCCTATTTATGATAAGATGCTGCCGATCATGATGCTGAGCTGTTTCGGCGCGATTCCTGACGACTTCGATTTTGCTTTCAATCCGGTACGTCGGCCGAAGGACGACGAAATGGCAGACCTTGCGTCTAAGAATACGGACAGCGTTACGAAAGCCTTCGATTCCGGCATGATTTCACAGCGTACTGCCTTGAAAGAACTGCGGCAGCAGTCCGAAACGACGGGCATGTGGTCGAATATTACCGACGAAGATATCGAAAAAGCCGATGCGGACGTATCACGGCCTGATGAATCCATGGGGGCGCTTCCCTTTGGTGACGCGACGCAGATGACGATGGATGCAGACTGGGAAGAAAGTAAGCATCCTCGCGGTCCGGACGGTAAATTTGGAGCTAGCAGCGCGTCGACAAATACTCCTGAAGCTGGTACAATAAAGACATCGCCTGCAGGGACGAATTCCTTCAAAGTGCAAGGGTTTCGGAACAAACAGAAGCTCAGAAATCATTGGAAAAATGGTAGAACGCATCAATCTGAATATCCTGACTTTACGATGGAGCAGTATGAAAAACGAGCGGTAGAACTTGCTGAAATGCCTGTCGGGGGCAGTATTGAAGGACATGCCGATAAAGATGGCAATGTAATACGGTACGATGCAGATACGAATGATTTTGTTAAAGGAAACCCCAATAAAGGAATTACGACAATGTTTAAGCCCGCAGAGGGCAAAGCGTATTATTTGAAGCAACGGGAGGAAGATTTGAAACATGGCGGAAAAACATAAATGCCCCGTGTGTGGGAAATATGAATTTGACGCATGGAATGACATGGATATTTGCGGTGTCTGTGACTGGTGTAATGACGGCGTGCAGGAATCGAATCCAGACTACAAGGGCGGCGCCAATCACATGTCGTTGAATGAAGCAAAAGACGCATACCGGCAAGGAACTCAAATCAGATGACCACTCAGCGATGAGTGGTTTTTTGTTGCCCGTTTTTAGGTGGTGATGCTATGGAGCTGTGGGAACCGAAGCGCCGTATCGAGCTGGCTTTCAAGCGCAATCTGCGGCATATCGCCCAGGAAATTATACGGCATGTCGATTTGAACGCCGACATAGATACGGTGCAGCGGACGCTGCTGACCCTGTCATATACGCCGGAATTTACACGGTTTGCCGAAAGCGCAGCTGTCAAGATGGTAACAGGCTTATTTGACGACCAAGGGCGGACGTGGCGGCAGGCGGCGAAAGCCAATATGAAAAGCCGTATGCTGTATCAGGCTATGCAACAGGAACTGCAGGGGCCGACAGGGCGGCTGCTTATGGCCCAGATTCAGCGCAACGCCGGCGTCATCAAAACGCTGCCGCTGAATATTTCCCTTGACGTGACTGCCTATATCCAGCGGGAATCTATGAAGGGGAGACGGGCGTCGGCTATTGCCGAGGAAATCCTTGCAAAATTTCCAGAACATACCAAAGCCAGGGCCGAACTCATCGCTCGTACGGAGGTATCGAAGACGCAGACCGCCCTGACGGAAAGCCGAAGCCGTTTGTACGGTGTCAACTGGTATGTATGGCGTGCCGTAGGCGGTAAAGGCGGCGACGGCCGGACCCGCAAAAGCCATCGTAACATGTCGGGGGTACTGGTCAGCTGGGATGATCCGCCGGCGCCGGAAGATTTATTTCCAGTTATCGGGAAAAATGGCCGAAAGTACCGTAATACGCTGGGCCATTATCATGCCGGATGCTGCCCGAACTGTCGTTGTTACGCCGAGCCGGTCATTGTGTTGGATGTTTTTACGTGGCCGATGCGGATCTACCGTAATGGCAGCATACGGCGTATTACGAGAAAAGAATTTGAGACTATCATGTAGCGTCCCGTGCGTGGGCGCTTTTTTGATGTCCGGAGGTGAGCTGATGAGAAATGCACGGATCAGGCTGGCGAATACGCAGTTAAAGCTGGTAGAATATCAGCTTACGCATATTAGGGATGCCTATCCTAAAGACCCGAACCCTGAAAATTGGCGTACCATCTCAGGCGCTAAGGTACATTTAAGCGAGGGAAAGATTGACGGCGGGGCCGGCGGAAAATTTACCGGCAAGGCTTGGACGAGCCAGAAGCATCCGCATAAATATGATGCCTTGCAATCGGCTAAGTCCATTGTCATCACAACACCGGAAGGGGTTAAACTCCGTTATCGGCAGGTGGGTGAAAATACCGTACGTAGCGGGTCAGGGGAAATGATTGAGTTTAAAGGCGGATTGGCCGGTATTATCCGCCGGGCTAAGGAGGTGGGCTGGAATGTAGAACCGGAAAAGCCGCGTGAAACGTCGAATACCCCTGAACCGCCGCCTAAAGGCTCTGGATTTGCAGCAAGGCAAGGCCGCCTGATGCGGACCCTGGCCCGCCGGGGGCAGCGGCCGCGCGGCAGTATTTAGGAGGTGGTAGCGAGTGCGAGCATTTTATGGAGACCGATTTTCGCCGAATATGACGCGGACGCCGGAAGGGTTTTTGATTTGCCACAACGTCCCTATCGCCCGTACGGGCACGCAGGATTACCTGCCCCAGGAACTGGGATTGCCGGGGCACGGTGTGGTACACGTACACCGATATGAAGACGATGTCTTTGCGCCGGCGGCGATTGCCAGTTTCGAAGGCAAACCCGTAACAGACGACCATCCTAAAACGGACGTTGACGCGACGAACTACAGCACCTATATGCGCGGCGTCGTGCAGAATGTCCGGCGCAGTCATGATTATATTATGGCCGACCTAGTTATCCATGACGCGAATTTAATTGCCGAAATCGAAGCTGGCAAGCGGGAAGTTTCTTGTGGCTATGACTGCAAGTACGTCCAGGACGGCGACGGTGCATATAAGCAGGTAGATATTGTGGGAAATCACGTGGCTGTCGTGTACCGGGGCCGCGCCGGTCATGCCGTATCTATTAAAGATGAGGAACCGAAGAGAGGAGACAACAGGATGAAAAAGAAAGAATCTATTTTGCAAAAAATGTTTGCGTCCTTCGTAAAGGACGCAGACCCGGAAGATATTCAGGAGGCGGCGAAAGCCGTGAGCTCTGCCGAAGGGCAAGGTGCGCCTGCGGAAGATGAAGAACCAGTCGAAAAGAAACCGGAATGCGCCAATGACGTAGATGTAAAGGAGCTTGCTGAAACTGTGGATTCGTTGGCTAAGACGGTCGATTCCCTGGCTACGATTATTTTGACGCAGCGTGCGGCTGGTACATCTACCTTAGACGAATTGGAAGAAGCATTAGCCGCGAAAGAAGAACAGAAGCCGGAAGAAACGGAAGACGAAGAAGAAAAATCCGTTACCATCGACCCGGAAGATATTTCGGAAGATGAAGAAACGGAAGCCCCCCTTCCGCAGCCGCAGAATGCCGCCGACAAAGCGATTGCCTTGGCGGCTATCCGGGCAATTAAGCCGGTGGTGGCGGCCTTACCGGCGACACAGCGCAAGAAAGCTGTCGATGCATTAAATAAGGCTGTACGCGACGCAATGCAGAAGGAACAGGCGGTAAAGAAAGACACGACCTATGCCAAGCTGACGAAGCGCAAAGCGAATGATGCGAAACTGAATGAACGGGTGCAGTTCGGCGAAAATTGCCGGAAACGCAATCCCCATTATAAAGGAGGTAACTAATTATGCCAGGCAGTGTAATTGGAATTACGATGAATTATGGATTTCCCGGGCAGGTAGCCCGTCACGGTGACGAGATTTCCCGCACGCGGCCGGTCAAGAAGGATACGGCCCATGTATACTTTGGTGCGCCCGTTGTACAGAATAGCGACGGGACAGTGCAGCTCTTTGGTGCGACAGATACAGCAGATAAATTTGCTGGCGTAGCTATGCGGAAAGTAAAATCCGCAAAGGTCTATCCATATCAGAATTTGGGATATTATGCGCCAGAAGAACCGTGCGACGTGCTGCTGCGCGGCGGCATTTCCGTTGTATGCGCCTGGGGCACGCCGACGCCGGGCGGCGCCGTATATATCCGCACTAAAGTGGTCGAAGAAACGAGCCCGGAAGGCGCTGTCGTCGGCGAGTTTGGCGCAGAAGACGAAACGGGTAACTGCGTAAAGCTTACCAACGCAAAATGGTCCGGCGATAAGGATGCCCGCGGCGTCGCCGAGCTTACGATTTTGACGCGTCAGGGCGTATAAGGAGGAATTGACATGCCAATGAAACAATATCATTTACCCATTGCTCCCAGCCGGGGGGCTATGGATGCTATGACATTTGATGCCAGTGCCGTATCGTCGGGGCTGGCATTTTTAGTTAGCGAACTGGAAAAGATGGACCCGCTTCTGCGGGAACCGCTTACGAGTACCACCTATCCGCGGGATATTTCGATCGAAAGCGGCGGCGGATGGGTAGAAGCTACGTCGGCCTTTAACGTCGAATACGGCGTAACGGGCGGCCAGGCGGACGGCGTCGGCGGCGTACAGAATAATATCCGCCGTATCCAGGCCGATTTCAGCAAGGACCTGTACAAGGTAATGCCCTATGAAGTCGCCATGTCGGTTAAGATCCAGGACCAGCTGCGCGGCGCCGTTACTGGCCGCAGCATTGAGCAAGTCTATGACGACGGTATCCGCTTGGATTTTGACAAATACATGGACATTAACACCTACTTGGGACAGTCCCGATACGGTACGACAGGCCTCGTCAACGACCCGAATATTACGGCGGTTTCCGTTGCGCAGGGCGCTTCGACGAAAACGACGTGGAAGGATAAAACGCCGGAGGAAATCCTGCTGGATATCAACAGCGCGATTCTGGATGCTTGGGCAGCTGTGCAGTACGATAACAGCGCGATCCCGAATCATATCCTCATCGACCCGGCCAATTTTGCGTACCTCAACATGACGCCGCTGACCGTAGCCGGCGTACAGGGTGGTATCTCTATCATGAAATACCTCATGGAAAATAACATTGCGACGCAGAAGGGTGTCGACCTGTTTATCGGCGAATGCCGGTTCTGCGAAGGGGCGGGGGCCGGCAGTAAAAACCGCCTGGTAGCCTATCGCAATGAAAAGCGGTTTGTCGGTATGGACGTACCCGTGCCGATGTCCCGCGTCATGACACAGCCGAATATCGATACGGCATCGTATGACAGCCTGTATATGGCCAATGTCGGCCAGGTCAAAATCCACTATTATGAACCATTTATTTACCGCGACGGCATTTAAGGAGGCGCCTTATGAGTATCAAAGCTATTTCCAAGAAGAAGATCGGCCTTCGTGCCGGCGACAAAATTATCGTCATGGAACCGCTGGCCTACACGGTGCTGCCCGACGAAGTACAGGCAGACCCGATGTTTAATTGGGCCAAAGAGGACGGCACGCTGCAAGTTGTTGGCGAAGAAGAAAAAACGAAGAAGAAGTCTGCGAAAAAGGCAGAAGATAAGGCTGACAGCGAAGATAAGCCGGATCCGTCCGGTAGTTCCCCAAAATGATGGCCGATATGAGTGTATTCGGGATTATCGCCAACGCCAGCAATATCCGGCATGGTGATACCCCGCCATACACGAAAGAAGATTTTCTTGCTATGTATCCCCAGTTCAGGGCCGCAGACGATGCGGGAAATCCCCGGGTTCCCGACGTAGTGATGGACGCCTGGCTCAAGATGGCGCAAGCTGCCATATCAAAAGCACGTTACGGCGATATGTGGGCTATGGCTATGGGCTTTTTTGTGGCCCATTGGCTGACGTTGTACTTGCAGACGGCGGCCGATGCTGATGCACCGGTGAGCAAAATCATCAGCGCGGGATTGGCGAAAGGTCTGCAGACGTCAAAGAGCGCTGGCGACCTTTCTGTCAGCTACGATTTTAGTATTGTCGCTGGTGATTTCGACGGCTGGGGAACGTACAAGTACACGATGTTCGGTCAGCAGCTTATCTCGCTGGCTAAAATGGTGTCGATGGGAGGTATGTGCGTATGGTAATGGGGACGGTGTCCGTGCAGCAACACAGCCGCCGCGGTGCGCTTAAACGCTCGCTGGAAGCCTTGACCCGTAAAGAGGTATACGTCGGTATTCCAGCAGAGAATTCCTCGCGCCCTAGCGATGGCAGCATCAATAACGCCGAACTACTGTATATCCATACGCACGGCGTACGGCGCAAGGCCATGCGCGATGAAATGGACGCTATGATGGACACGGGCATGACGTACAGCCAGGCGCACAAGCTCTATATCCGCGAACACGGCAGCCCGATGCTGAGCATTCCGCCGCGGCCCGTGTTGCAGCCGGCCATAGAAGATAGAAAGCGGGAAATCAGTATGTTACTGGCCGATGCCGGCAGGGCGGCCCTACTGAAAGATGTAGCGGCGTATGAAGCGAATTTAAATAAGGCCGGCATGGTTGCGGCCGCAGCTGCACAAGGCTGGTTTGAAAATCCGCAAAACGGCTGGCCGCCGAACTCTCCGCGAACCATTCGCCGCAAAGGCTCGGATCAGCCGCTTGTCGATACAGGAGAAATGCGTAAGGCAATTACCTACGTAGTGAGGGATAAACCATGATACTTGTACAGGAACTCATTCACGATCCAGATTTCTGCGATACCTTCCAGCTTATCCGCCGCATCGGCAGTGAGTGGGAACGGGGCGAACAAATTGTTCACACTGAAACGCTGCTCATAGAAGGCATTATTTCGCCGGCCACCAGCAAGGACATCGAAATGCTGCCTGAAGGGGATCGGCAGACCGGCATGAAGGCCTTTTATGCCGACGTACCTATGCGCGTGACGGACACGGAAGAAACGTCTGACGTATGCGTGTACCGCGGTAAACAGTATAAGTTGCTGCAGGTATTTGATTACAGTAGCAATGGGTATTACAAGGCGATCGGGACGATGGTAGGTGATGCCGATGGAGTATAACGACCTTACGAAAGTAATCTGGGATATGACGGAGGCTATTGTCGGTGATATGGTACGAAAGCCGGCGGCGAAGTATATCCGCTACAAATATCCCGTAGACGGAACGCCGGATTGGCGCATTGCAGACAACGTTGTCTTTTTGAATTTGTCTGAACGTGCTGACCCGTATAGCCAACAGAATGACAGCATATACCAGACCGAAGGCGGTACAGTTGTCCGCCACCGCGGGCGCACGCGCGTCTGGGATGTGTTGTTTACGGCCTACGGGCCAGAATCCTATGAGATGGTAAATAAAATCAGAGACGACGTTTTTACGGAGCCTATCAAGGCAATGCTCGGTAAACACGCCGTCTTTTTAATTCCAGACTTGCCCACGTGCCGCCAGATTCCGGAGCTGTATGCCGGAAAATGGTGGAATCGTTGGGATTTGACATTGCACTTTAACGAATGGTATGAAGCACCGCCGGAAGATGTCGGCCACATCGAATCGGTCGAACTGACAAGCGGTGCATCCAGATAGGAGGTATCTATGGCAAATTATACGTTGCCGCTGGATCCGGTAGTTAATATTATCGTAAATTTATCGGTCCGGTCGGCAGTACGCAAGCAGTTTAATTTAGCCTTGCTCATGGGCGAAATCGGCGAAGCCGTAGACTTTGGCACGGCGCGCGTCAAGACCTACGCCAGCACAACGGAAATGCTGCAGGACGGCTTTACGCTGGAAGACCGCTTGTATAAAGCGGCGGCCCTGCTCTTCGGGCAGGCGAAGACGCCGCCCCAGGTCATGATTGGGAAGGTAGAAAAGGACAGCGGCGGGGCAGAAAATGAAGAACCCGTTGCTACGTTGCGGGCTTGCCGGGAAGCGGACGGTGAGTGGTATGTCGGTATCTACTGCGGCGATATGACGGACGATCAGATTCTCGCCTGCAGCGAGTATATCGAAGCTGTGACGCCGAATTCCATGTTCGCCTTCACGACAGACGACACGAAGGTATTGGATACGGAAGACGGGGGCATTTTTAAGAAAATCAAGAACAAGAATTACCGCCGTACCTTCGGCCAATACAGCACGAAGCATGAAGACGCCGTAGCGGCGATTATCGGCTGGGCTATGGGGGCTATGACGGGCACGATTAACAGCGCCTTCACTTTGGCTTACAAGACTGAAGTCGGCGTAGAAACGGAAAACTCTTCGGCGTTATTTGCGTCCAGTAAAGTGGATACGATTAAAGAAAATTACGGCAATGTCTTTATTAACCGTGGCTCGTATTACGATGTGTTCGAGGAAGGCACACTGTTTGACGGTACTTGGTTTGACGAGCTGATTTATTTGGACAAGTACCAGAACGACATGCAGCTGGGCCTGATGGATTTGCTGTATCAGAACAATAAAATCGCCCAGACGGAAGACGGCATGACGCAGCTGAAGGATGCTGTAAAAGTCGTTTGCGACGATATGAATCGTGTTGGCTTTATTGCATCCGGTGTCTGGAACGCCAGTGATATTTTGAACCTGAAGAAAGGCGATACGCTGCCGAACGGCTATTTGATTCAGTCCGAACCCATTGACCAGCAGTCGCAAGCAGACCGGGACGCCCGCAAAGCGCCGCCGATTTATGTGTCGCTGAAACTGGCCGGGGCCATCCATCATGTGACGGTTCAGGTCGACGTAAATCGTTAGGAGGTGACAGCATATGGCACATAGCACGTATTCCTTTACGGATATCAGCGCGTCGATTTCGCACCCCAGCTACGGCTCGTATACGCTGCAGGGCGAAGGTATCGGCGACATGACGATCAGTAAAAACACGGACCGCACAGCCCATGACGTAGCCTCAGACGGCCATATCATGGTCAGTAAGATGGCCGGCAATAACGGCACGGTATCCATCAACGCACAACAGACTTCGGGGCTGCATAACTGGCTGCAAGGGCTATTTAACTATTTGGTCAGCGCGCAAACGAATGAATGGGCGCAGATCAGCATGACCATTACGGCCCCGAAGATGAGTAAGACCTATTACTGCTCAGGCGGCGCATTTGTTAAAGAGCCGGACGAACCGTTCCAGGCCCAGGGGCAGCGCGTGTCCTGGCAGATTTTATTTGCAGACCTGCAGCGTCTGTCTGTATAGGAGGTATCGTATATGAGAGAAACAGAGAAAACCATAGACGTCATGGGGCGCAAGTTTAAGATCAGGAAATTCGACGCCTTCACCGGCAGTTACATCATGTTCCAGCTGATGGAAAAAGTACTGCCGATGGCCCTGGAATCCAAAGTTCCGGTAGAAACGGGACAGGGAGCCGTCGGCACGCTGCAAAACGAGCTGCCGGCAAACCGGATGCATATGAGCCGTCAAGAATTTGAAACGCTGCAGCGGGATTGCTTATCTGTCGTCAGCGAAGTGCTGCCGGCAGGGCCGCGGCCTGTATTGAACCCGAATGGTACATGGGGGCTGAATGGCGTAGAGCATAACACCATGCTCGTACTACTGCTGACGATTCATGCCCTGGCATTTAACGTCGGGGATTTTTTCGCCGCCGGCGGCTTGTCGGCATTCAAGGAGAGCCTTGCCGGTATACTGCCTGCGAGTATCAAAATATAAATGCCTGGGTGTACGCGCCGGTTATTGCCGGTATGTGGCGCCAGCATGAGCTATGGGACGGTACGTATACGTTAAGTGATTTGCTGGACGCCCATGAAATTTTGCTGGTCCAGCAGGAAAATCAACGGCGTGCCGAAGAATGGCAGCATAGTCAGGAGGAATTGTCATGCCAGGGAACCTATTAGATGAATATCTTGTCGGTCTGGGATTTAAAGTCGACCGCCCGGGTTTTTCTGAATTTATCCACACACTGCAGGCTGCCAGCCAGGCTGTTAACTCCGCGACCGGCGCATGGACTCGGGAATTTGTCAAGGCGGCGGGGATTGTCACAACGGCACTGGCCAGTGTGACGACGGCCGCTGCCGGCGTTACTAAAGCCGCGGCGAATCAGGATTTAGCGATGGAAAAACTGGCCCGGCGCATGATGGTCAGCAAGGACGCAGCCTGGCAGATGAAGCAGGCTACCGACGCCCTGGGCGAATCCATCAGCGATATCGTCATTACGCCGGAGCTGATGAGCCGGTACCAGAAACTCGTTGCCGATGGCCGGCAAATGAAGCCGGGCGGCGATTTTGCCGCGACCATGAAAGGGTTTCGGGATTTGATGTTTGAGTTTACGCGGCTCAAACAGGAAGTATCCTACGCCATGACCTGGGTAGGATACTATTTGCTGAAATACCTGAACCGGCCGCTGGCAGAAGCGCAGGCGCGGTTCCGTTCCTTCAACGACGCCTTCGTCCGCAACATGGCGGCATGGACGGAAAAGCTGGCCCGGGCGGCCGTGTATATCATCAATATCGGCCTGCATTTTTTTGATTTAATTAAAAGCATCACCTCGGCGGCCTATGATATGTGGGCGGCGTTTCCTAAAGGCGTGAAAATCGCCACGGCGGCGATGGCTGCCTTTTTCGCGGTCCTGAAAATGTCGCCCATTGGCCGGATGATTACGCTTGTCAGTGCCCTGCTGCTGTTAGTGGACGACTATTTTGGCTACTTTGAAGGTAAGCAGGCGTTATTTGGCAAATACTGGGAAATACTAAGTGACGGGCTTGCCAAGGCAAAGCAAAAGGTTATTGAGTTTTCTAACGCCATTGGCGACATGGCTGAAGACATACGCAGTTCGGATACATTCCAGACCTTCTGTGATGTCATAGTACGGCTGGGGAAAGCGCTATATGCGTTGGGAAGCGGCGTTGTCGGTACGGTAGTCAAATCCGTGCGAATGCTGATAGATGCGTTCGGACAGCATGAAACAGCCCAAAAGTTTGCCGGCGTACTGGAACGGCTGTGGCGCATCATATCGTGGCTGACGGATGCTGTGCTACGCAACATAGAAATAGTATCCAGATGGCTGGATGAGATTGAAAAATCGGCAACAGTACGGGAATTTTTTGGTGCTGTTTCTGAATTGGCGTCTGCTGTACTGGATTTAACGAGTGCCCTGCTGGATCTTGTCTATACGGCGCTGAAAGCATTTTTCGGCGGTATGGGTACGACAGAACCCGTATACGGATTCCGCGACGCCGTGCGGGCCGTGGTCAAAATTATCACGATGATGGTGCGGATCCTGTCGTTCATCATCGAGCTGCTGGCGAAATTCTTTAAGATGATGGCTTCGAATCAGCTGTTTCGTGATTTTTGGGACGGTTTAGGCCGGGCGGTCAAGACGTTTGGAAGCATTATCGATACAGTTGTTGAAGGCGCGATTAAGAAATTAGGCAAGCTCGGCAGAGCCTTGGCTTGCTTAGTAAAAGGCGACTTTGAGGGCGCGAAAAACGCTTTATTCGGCGGGAGTACGAAGCCAGGCATTGGAGAAGCTGGAAAGACAGCTGTAGAAATGGGTCAATATTTAATTGCCAATGGATTAGATCCGAAAGTTGCCTTCGGGATTATCGGGAACTACGGCATTGAATCTGCTTATGATCCTGCTGCCATAGGTGACAACGGGACCTCGGGCGGCTTAGCGCAGTGGCATAACGAGCGCTGGGAACAACTAAAAGAGTTTGCCGCTGATAGGGGTACCCATTGGACTGATCGTAAGACACAGTTAGATTTTACAAAATGGGATTTACAGACTAATTATCCGGAGGTTTTGGCGGCTATGATGGCAGCAGAAACAGTGGAAGAAGCTGCTGATATATTTGCCAGAGGCTATGAAATTCCTGCGGAAGCGACGGCGAATTATGAAGGACGAAAAGCAAATGCGCGTGCTGCATACAACGAAGCCGCAAGACAGGCTACTGTACCTAAACCCAAACAGCCACCCATGACAGGTACGGATATCTATCCAGTCTATCCCGATAACCCATGGGATAGGGTTTTACCGCCGCCTCAAAGCATTTCTGGTTTTGTCGGCTCTATGCGGCAATTTGGCCGGGGCATGCGCAGTCTGGTTTCTCAGGCTGATCCGGCATTGCTCGGCGGCATACAGGCCGGCGCACGGTATGCAACGTATGGCGGCTCGTCGCAGACGATTGTCAACAACATCAACGTCGGCGGCGTAACGGTGATGCACAGCAATGCAAGTCCTGAAGAGATTGGCAACGCCGTGGCGAATAAATCTATGGAGAAACTCAACACTAAAGGGCAGTACTTACTGCAGAGCCGCACCTTGACAGGTGGCCCTAACGTCGTATAGGAGGTGATAGCGTGGGAGTAGTCGGCAAAGGATTATCTGTCGACGGAGTCCTATATTTCAAGGATGTCATCGACGGCACGAAGCCTTTGGAATGTATGGAGTTTTCCCGTCAAATCGCCAAGCTGACGGGAAATTACTCTATATTGGACTTAGCGACAGGCATCAATAATCTGGATACCTTTTTATTCCGTACGCCGTCGTGGCCCATCGGCGGTATCTATTTTGACGGCATTATGCGGACGGAACACGTCAGCCGAATCCGTCCGACCCAGTACCCCGTGCAGACCGGCGTACAGATGACCGACCATGCGATCGTCGAGCCGGCGGAGCTTACCATAGAAGTTATGATGAGCGACGCCGAAACAAGCGAATACGTATCGACGGACCCGCTGCTCAATACGTTGTACCAGGCGATGCAGTCTATCCGGATATACAACAATTTTGCCGCCCTTTGCGCGCAGCCGGCTATGATCATGGGCGACGGCCGGGCAGCGCAGACGTGGCTTATGTTGAAGCGCCTTCAGGTGTCCCGCGTACCGATTACGGTGGAAACGCGCCTGCAGACGTACGTTAACATGGTCATCGAAGAATTATCAGCGCCGGACGACGTGAAGACCTTGCATGCCTTCCGGGCGACGGTGCGGCTGCGGGAAATATTCTTCGCCGAAGTTGCTGAAACACAGACCAGCGCCAGGGCTGCGGCGACGAAAGACGCCAGCAACGGTGGTCAGCAACCCGTTGAAACCGGCGACGGCGTAAATAAAACAGCTGCTGCGGCCGGTTCTGAAAAATTAGGATTGGGGTGATACTGTGTATTCGATCGTACCGATTCAAAACATCCCGAATAACCGCTTTTCCAGCAAAATCCCTGTGGACGGACAAAACCTAACGCTGATTTTTTACGTAACCTATAATGAGCTGGCAAAATACTGGCTTATAGATATCAGCAACGCCGACGGGACGATGCTGATCAGCGGTTTGCCTGTCGTACCGGCGCAAAACATCTTAGAGCAGTACCAGTATATGCAGATTGGTAGCGCCTATATCTTGCCGCGGTCCAAAGTCAAAGAACAATGGCCGTCGGCGGATACGCTGTCAACAGATTGGTATTTGATTTGGAGTGATACTGATGGCTACGACGCAGAGTAAGGCAACTGTGCAGGAACGTAAAGGGCGGCTGTATGGCCGCAAGTGGAAGATCCTGATTTTTAAACCGGCCTATAAGAAAGATGAAAAGGGCAATACGGTCCGCGATGAAGAACACGACACGGCCATTGACGTATCGGCGCTGCGCTGTGTGTTTCAGACACAGCAGAATTTAGAATCTGCTGCGGTGCTGTGTACGCTTATCGTCTATAACATGAATGCGGCGACGGAAGGCAGCATCTTGACCGAAGGCTTTCAAATCCGTATCGAGGGCGGCTATCAGGAAGGACAGTACGGTGAGATATTTACTGGCGACATCGTACAGATTTTCCGCAACCGGGAAAACGGCGTCGATTATCGCCTGGAAATCATTGCCCTCAAAGGTGTGCTCATGTTTGACGTCAACTATGTACGCACTACCTTAGCAGCTGGCAGTACGCCGCGGGCTATTGTACAGGCTATTTCGGACAATGCTGATACGCCGATCGGTGTCGGCGAAGTCAGCAAAAACCTAAAACAGCAGGCCCTGCCGCGGGGTAAAGTACTGTTCGGTACGCCGTCTAAGTATTACCGTGACTTGTGCATCGGTAACGACGCCAATTTTTGGGAAGACGGTGACGGGAACGTTACTATCAAAAAAGTGGAAGACGAGATTCCAGAGGATAAATGTTTAGTATTGACGCCGGACCCAAGTAAGCCGTCTCAAAATGGACTTGTTGGTACACCTGTGTACAGCGACGACGGCATACATATCAAAATGCTGCTGGATTGCCGCGTCAAATTGTATACGCTGATAAAAATTGACAACGACATCATTCAGCGGCAGGCGCAGCAATACGATGTGACCGGCAAAGGAAATAATAACCAGCTGCCGCAGCAGTACCAGTTTGACCAGGATGGCGAGTATCAAGTGTTTTCCGTGTCCCATTCCGGGGATACATGGGGCGACACTTGGACGACAGAAGTCGTCGGTATTGGCCGTAACGGCCGTATGGGCTTACTGACGGCTGTACAAACGAAAGAGCAGACGACGAGATAAAGGAGGGATGGATATGCTGCATATGCCGGAACGGATGCAGGACGCTATTGAGTATCAACGGCGCGTTAAATCGTCTCTGGGGATTGATTTGCGTGTGGCTATACCGGGCATTATTCAAAGCGTTGATTATGAGCGGCAGACCTGTACAGTCCAGCCCGCTATCCGGGAACAGCTGAACTATAACGGCAATCTGCAGTGGGTGGATATCCCTTTGCTGCCGGATGTGCCGTTTTTTGTATACTCTGGCGGTGGGTATTGTCTGACCTTGCCAGTACGTGTCGGTGACGACTGCCTTGTCGTGTTTGGCGACAGCTGCATCGATGCGTGGTGGCAGTCCGGCGGCGTACAAAATCAGGCGGACCATCGCCGCCATGACTTATCCGATGGATTCGCCATTGTTGGATTTCGCAGTCAGCCCCAGCGTATCAGTGGATTTTCTTCGGGCGCGGCGCAGCTGCGTAATGCGGACGGCAGCGCCTGTATTGAGATTTCTGGCAGCACGATTAACATCAAATGCAGTGCGCTGACCATTAACGGGCAGACGACAATACAAGGCGGTACGACGATAGACGGCGTAAGCTTTTTAGGGCATACGCACAGCGGTGTCGAATCCGGCGGCGGTAATACAGGAGGCGTTAATGCATGATATACCGGAAAGTAGATGAAAATGGGGATTATACCTTCGGCAGCAACGGCAACTGTTATTTATCTGGCGCTGAAGCCGTGCGGCAGGCCGTCGTAACACGTCTGCGCTTGCTGCTTTATGAGTGGTGGGAAAATTTGGAAGATGGATTGCCTCTGTGGCAAAAAATATTGGCTCAACGGAACCGGACACAAGCCGAAAAAGCAATCCGCGACCGTATTGCCAGCACGCAGCATGTTACCGCTATCAAGACATTTGATTGCCAATGGAATGCGGAAACCCGCAGTTTATCCATTACAGTAGTTATTGATACGGAGTATGGGCCTGCGCAAATAAATGAGGTGATGTAAATGGCATATACTGCGCCCTACATAGACGATGCGGGATTGCATATTCCGTCGTATGTAGATATACGGGACGATTTAGTCGACCAATTTAAACAGATTTATGGACAGGATATTTATCTGGAAAACGACAGCCAGGATTACCAGATGATCAGCGCCTTCGCGTTGAAGACGTATGATACTATGCAACTGCTGCAAATCGTATATAATAACCGCAGCCCAAAGACAGCCGTCGGCACGGCGCTGGACAGCATCGTCAAATTGAATGGGATCGCCCGCAAAGCCGCAAGCTATAGTACCTGTGTAGTAACACTTACTGGGGACGTTGGAACGATTATCCCTGCTGGCGTCGTGGAAGACGATGCCGGGAATAAATGGGATCTGCCGGCTAACGTACGATTTGATACGGCTGAAATAGAAGTGACTGTGCAGTGTGAAACGATCGGAGCTATTGAAGCTATGCCCGGGACCATCACGAAAATTACGAATCCGCAAAAAGGCTGGATTAGCGTTACCAATAAAGTACCGGCCGTGGTGGGCGAGCCAGTCGAAACGGATGAACAATTACGGTATCGTCAGTCTATCAGCGTAGCAATTCCAAGTCAAAACATGGTGAATAGTACAATTGCAGGAATTGCTAGCGTAAGTGGCGTTACGAGGTATAAAGTGTATGATAATGATACTTCTGAAACAGATGATAATGGTATCCCCGGCCATTCCATTGCTGCGGTAGTTGAAGGTGGGTTAGATGCCGATGTTGCAGAACAGATTTATTTGCGAAAAGGTCCAGGCGGCGGTACATATGGCACGACTTCTGTGACGTACACCAACGCAGATGGTTTGCCGAATGTTGTACGCTTCTTCCGCCCGACCTATGTACCGATAGACGTGACTGTTACGGTAAAAAAGAATGGAACCTATACGACTGCCGTCGCCGATACGATAAAAAATAATGTAGAACAATATATCAACGCCTTAGATATCGGGGATGATGTGCCGATCACGGGGATACTGACCGCGGTAGCAGCTTCAATCATTAACGTAGCAAAACCAGAATTTTCGCTGCAAGGCATTACTATCGGGAAGGTATCAGGAGGTTTATCGACGGAAGATATTGATATTTTATATAACGAAGTAGCGGCCGTGGGAACTATTACCATAACGGAGGTATCATAATGGCTTTACTTGATAATTATTTGAAATTGATTACAAGCCAGCATCGTGATAAACCGAAATATATGGCAATGGTTACAGCTCTATTACGTCCTAGTGACGACATTTTTGCACTGGCAGCGATGATGGATGATGAGTTTGATGTAATGCTGGCGACCGGCGTACAAGAAGATATCGTAGGGGTGCTTGTCGGAGCAAACCGAACGCTAGATTTCCAGCCTGATAAAGGGCTATCTCCCATATTGGACAATGCTGCGTACCGAATATTGTTGCAATCTAAAATCGCACAGAACATGTGGAAGGGCGGCATCATGGATTTAAGGGATTTGTGGACTACGTTATTCGGAGAGGGCATTGTTGTCCAGGATAACCAGAATATGACTATTGACGTTGTAGTGATAGGTAGTTCCTTTGATCAGATTGTACGCAATATGATTCAAAAGGGACTGATCGTACCTAAACCCCAATCGGTCAAACTGACGACTTATTTTTCAGACCAACAAGTTTTTGGGTATGACATGGAGACTAATACAATTCGTGGGTATGATGAAGCGAATTGGATTGAAGAAAACACAAAAGATTCTTTCGCATACGATTACGATGAATCAGGTTTATTTGGATACGACACAGGAAACTGGACGTAGAAAGGATTGAAGTGCAATGGCAGAAACTAATTTTAAAATTTTTAACGAGGCCAATATGGCAGACCGGACATTTAACGATAGCGAATATACAAATGCTACGCAGCGTCAGAACGGTGTAACTCCGGGAATGGCGATATCACGCTTACATAATAAATTATATTTACAGGTATCGGCGATGGCTAAAGCTATTGCCGATTTTATCGTAGCGCAGGGCCATGATTGTTATGACAATGATGTAGCTGAAATTACTACGAATTTGCAAGCAGCTATCGCAAATGTTGTAGGGAATAATATATCTGAACACAACACTGATACTGGGGCGCATAGTAATTTAGAGATTACCGTAAATGATACATTTATCCCGACCAAAGATACGGATATGCTTGTCAATCTCTTATCAGGGCTCGGGAGAAGATTTCGGGATGTGACTGGGAAAGGGAACTGGTATGATGCCCCGGATATAAGCCTTGCAACACTGGCCACACTGGTTAGTAATCTCGCGAGCGGATCCGATGTGCAATGGAGCGGCAATAAATTCACGAATGCAAAGCTCGGTATCAGTGGACTGATGGCACAAAATGGGTATATCCAGTTCGGCGCCAACTTCGGCGGGCTAATTATACAGTGGGGAATCGCTATGTATGCGAACTTGGTAGCGACAGCTGCATTCCCGATTTCTTTTTCAAATACGGACTATATTGGAATTGCAACTGGAGTTTTAGATGATGATTCGCAAGCTTTTACTCGCGGCATATTGCGAAATCATAAAACAATCACCGGCTGCTTATTTCGAGCGTCCGAAGAAGGAGGACCTGCGGCTAACTATATTATTGTCGGCCGATAGCAAGCCATAAAATATTGGCTGTATTGGCTCCAGGAGTGTATGTATGTCCAAGTTCATAATCTATCAGTATCAGCAATCCATTTTGATCTGCCTGCTGAATATACGGAGTAATTACAATATCCGGAATATCGCCGCTGTTAATCGTTGCTCCGCTCCAGAGATAGCCCGGCATCGTGATATTAAACGAGATTTGTCTGGCTATAGCATCTATCGGCATAGCTATGTAGTTTCCCCACTGTACGCTACAGTGGGGAAACCAAGCGGCTGATGAGTTGTCTTATACTTTTAGTTTTAACGTCGTATTCACACAATGCTATAGAGCTTATGCCGTCGACAATACAGGCACTTCCGGTTCTGCGTTTGTCGCTGCAATTTTGGCTTTTGATACAAACACATGCACCGTAACAACTGATAAAGCAAACGAAGCTCTACGTGCTTTTTCATGGTTTGCTATCGGCCGATGAATGCAACTCGGATAAGTCCGGCTCCGCCAGTACCGCTCGTAATGCGGCACTTTGATAGTGTTGTATCATTTTCAAGTACTGTAAAAGTATAGCCACGACTTACCGTAATATTAGACGTATCCCAGTCAACAGGTATTACGCTAAAGACGGCGTCAGTAAAGGCAATAGGGTAACTTATGTCGTCATAACCTGTAGTAGTTGTCGAGTATTTTCCCCACTGTCTAAGCCGAACAGTGGGGAACTACTGAAAGACCTGCAAATTATACGGTTACTGCTCAACTGCCGATAGCATATACCAGCACAGCGTATATTATTATCGGAATCGGTATTGTTGCGCCAGATGACAACAATGCAAAAACGGTATCAAATATTTATAATCTAACTACTAAAACGTCCGCAAGCTTTCGCACAGAAAATGAAAATGCACCGTCTGTGCGATACATAGCTATTGGCCGATAGTAACCCAGAAAAAGGCAGGATTGTCATTCGTTTTGTTCGATACGTAAAAATGAGATTCTTCACGCTGTCCGACAGACAACGATACAACAGAATCGGGCGTAACACCATTGTAATGTGTAACCAAGATTTTATATCCCGAATTTGCGTGCGCAATGGGTAAACTAATTGCAATACCGACATTATTTGATACTTGCCCTAATCCCCACTGTTTCTATTGGCAAATAGCAAGGTAAAAAATATTACAATATGTGCCTTGCGGTGATATGATTTGCCCGATTTCGTAGTCGATAACAGCTTCCAACGCTTTATTATTAATGACCGCGTATGCCGAGATTAAACACGTATTAATGTCATAGCTGTTTGGCGTTAAAGTACTGATGTAAATATTATTGGTAGATATAGGCAACGTAATGGGGTGAGGCATAGCATCAATCAAAATATTTTGCACTCCCCACTGTAGAGGCCATAAAGAAGGTGAGATAAAACTGCTAAAAACATTACATTATCAATAATTTTCATGAATTTGAGAATAAGAAAATACAGCTATATGAGCTGATATTTCGCATGAAAAAATCGAAAATATCAGCTGATACGGCTGTATTTTTTAGTATCAAAAGTAACGTTAGTCGGATACTGAAAATATAGCTTACATGCGGTATATCATAGAATCCGCAACGCAACAGTAACAACTATTTGAGTAGTTGTATCGCTTTACGTAACTGCCTTAGTCCTTTATGAGTATACACACGGTCTGTTACATCGCCGTTAGCATGGCCAAGGATACGCCGTTTTGCGTTTTCGTTAGCACCAGCGTTATCAAGTAATGTTGCTACAGTGTGGCGGCAGTCGTGGGTAGTATGACTCGTCGCATGGATAAGACGCATTACATTGCTCCATACTGTGCTGTACCGGCCATAATTGTACGGGTTGCCATCTGCGTCAGCGATAAGCGGTTGTCCTGGCGTTGTCATGCGGGATTGTACAAGCGGCAGTATACGACTATGAATAGGGATGATACGCAGACCAGCGGCGGTTTTGCTCTTTGTAATGCGGATGTACTGCTGTCGCAGATTGACATCTGATTTATCTAAATTAAGCATCTCGCTGCATCGCATCCCGGTATACATCAAGATCAGCACTGTGTCGACGCCGGGCGCGTCGGCATGCGTCCATAGCCGGTTTATTTTCTGCCGCGAAAATACTTTGTGCGAGCGGACAGGCTTGTTTTTGCCGAGCGTCAATAGCTCAGCATAATTTTTGTTACCTGCCTCAATCTTTGCGGCGTACTTGGAGACCAAGCTAATCAGCGAGCGGACTTTTTTGACGCTGCTGTATGACAGGCCATGCCGGCGCATGGTATCGATGACACGCTGGTAATCCACATACTTGATGTCTGTAAATATCCGCGCGTGTAGTGGCTGACAATGGGAAAAAGCGTTTTTGTAGCCGCAGATAGTTGATTCTGCCGGAGCTGTATCGTCGATATGTGCGGGTAGCCAACGATAATACAACTCGGCAAATGTCATTTTATGACCAGGAAGGGAGTGATTGCGGTGTATTTTGTTATAATCGGCGGCGAAAATTTCAGCCTCGGTTTGTGTGCAAAAGTATTCGACAGGTTTTTGCCTTCTATTTTCGGTTATTACAAAAACAAACGGCCGCCGCCGGTTGCCGGATAATTTTTTGATGCTTCCATATCCATTTGGTTTTCTCATACCATTACCACCTTTTTACCCCCATATTACACAGGAGGCGACAACATGGCAAAAGCAGATTATTTAATTAAGTTTGATGCGGACGGCAATAGAGGAGAAACGCACGACGCTGCATTTATGAGTGAGACAGATATTGCCAAATATAAAGAACAGGGATTTATTGAGGTCAGCACGGCGGATTATATGAATTTATTAGGAAATAACGCTGATAATCAGCCGTATATCCGCCAAAATGATGGAACATATATCCCTAAACCGCCATATGTTCCTACGCCGGAAGAGGCGCAAGCGGCAAAGCTATCTGCGTTGGATAATGAATATGCTGCAAAGTTAGATGAAAATAAATCGTCAATTATTGTCGCGGCTACGGTGGATCAAGACGAAGAGTACGCCGATCAGCTACGGCAGGAACGGCAGGCTTTACAAGCTGAATATGTTCAGAAAAGGAGTGAGCTGTAATGGAAACAACCAAAAAATGCTTTTTGTGTGGACGCCCAATGAAACAACAAGAAGGGCTTTTGTATGAGCTATGCACAAATCCGGAATGTCCTCGTTCCCAGCCGCTTCCGGAGCCCAATAGTGCTACTGAAGGGGATAGAACTGATAATAAGGTTGCGACATGATGACGGCCCTGCTCGGCTGGATGCGGAGCCTGATTCCAGTCCAGACAGAAATAGAATGGGGGGCGGTGGCGTCGGCGGCGGGAGCATTGATTACGCATTTTACGGGATGGAGCGATATTCACGAGGCACTGGTCGTCATCATGGCCATAGACTACATTACCGGCATAGCAGCGGCTTATATTAATCCCAATATGAAGCTCAACAGCAAGAAGGGATTCGCCGGCTTTTGCAAAAAGATGGTCATTCTTTGCCTTGTAGCCTTGTCTCACGAGCTGGATATGGCCCTGGGTCAGTCGACATTGACGCAGCCGTTTGTCGTATGGTTCTTCATTGCAAACGAAGGCCTGTCCATACTGGAAAATGCCGGGAAGGCCGGGCTTCCTATTCCGAAAAAATTAAGAGAGACGCTGGAACAGCTCGCCAGCGAAAAGGAAGAGAAGGGAGAGCGGAAATAATGAAAAATGATGGATTGATGGATTTTGGAAACGCCCTGGACTTGATGAAGCAGGGCGTAAAGGTGAGTCGGCTTGGCTGGAATGGAGAAGACGGGAAAGGAATGTTTTTGTACATTGTCCAGCCCTATTCGCAGTACACCCCTCAAACCGATGCAGGGGAACATCTTGCGGATGCAGCAACCAATACGGTGCGGTGTGATGGATTTATTGTAATGAAAAACAAGTCCGGGAATGTTGTACCGTGGGTTCCTTCCTATGCGGATTTGTTGGCCGAGGATTGGCTTTGCTTCATGTTTGACGAAGAAGTCCCGGAAGAATTGAAAGGGGTCGTGATGTAGGTTGATGCGCGAGGTAACATTACAGGAACTAAAGAACATGGCCAGGACAGCCTACAATGATTTGTGGACGGCAGCGCGAAACATGGGTCGCGATGTCAAACTGTATTGTCATTGGACTGGCGGAGATTACTACACCAAGTTTTCTGCTTATCACGTCAATATTGACGGCGACGGCCGCGTCTGGGTCACGACGGACAACTTGGGCATGATAAAGGAAGCAACGTACATGCGGAATACTGGCAGCGTCGCTATCACGTTATGCTGCGCCTTAGATGCCGTCGACGAGTACCGTTTGGGGGCATATCCGCCGACAGAGGCCCAGCTGAACGCCATTGCGCAGGTTGTCTGCGTATTGGCCGACGCGTTGGATTTGACGATTGATTTACAGCGCGTCATGACGCACGCCGAAGCAGCAGACAATAAAGACGGCCTGTGGTGTCATGAACCCTACGGTCCGGATAGCACGGTGGAACGATGGGATCTATTAGTCGTACGTGAAGGCGACGCGCGATGGAGTGGCGGCGATGTGTTGCGAGGGAATGCAAATTGGTATCGCGCTCAAGGACTTATGCGAGATGTTTAAACAGGAGGTGATCTCTTTATCTGTCGCATGTGAAAGGGGGTGAAAACGTGGGTAATCTACTCAAACGACTGCTGTCTAAGCTGCTCGCGTCTGAGCTCGACAAACGAAAAGAGCGCCTGCGATCTAAGCTGCAGGCTCAGATCAACACGACGTCATCAAGTTGGGTCAAGGCAAGAAATCAGCTGTATATGGATTTGTTGAATATTGCCAATGAATCTATGGTAAATCGTATAGAAAAGGAGATTGATGAAATATGAACGAAGATATTAAAAACGTAGTAGTCAATGCTTTGAACGAAGTATTTGCTGAATTGAAAGATAACGCGTTGGACTTTGTTGAAAATACGGTTTTTCCTTACGTCGATGCTGCTATCGATGACTTTGAAGCAGCGCAGACGGCCGAAGCGGAACAGTCTGCGTCTGGCTGGGTTAAAATCCGCGCGAAGCTCATCAACACCGGCATTGATTTGGTGTGGTCCGTAACTAAAAAAGTGGTTACGAAGATTTTAGAAAAAGCGGCGGACGACGAGACGGCGCCGGCTGTACAGTAATATAATATGGTAATATAAAAAGAGGGCGTTAAGCTGATACGTAATCGGCTTGGCACCCTCTTTTTTATGCAACTTTGGGAAAAATGTATGAAAAGTATGTCCGATGGAAAATAAGCCCGTTCTTTTCTGACGGCGTAGCTTCCACCACATACTACCTATGCAGAACATCACTGCATAGGTATTTTTTTTGCAGAAAATGCTCTATTCTTGATTTTACAGGCGGCAGGACGGTATAATGAATCTGTATATATAATGTTTATAATAAAATCATACGGACGGCTATATGATGGATTGAGGAGAGATATATCATGATTACTTGCAACAGTAACGGCAGTATGGACGTCGTGGCGATCGGCGTCGATACGCGGATGCTGGCTTTATCCCGCATTCCTAAGGAAGACGGGGAACTGATTCGGGCCTATGTGGAAGCGCATGAAGACGTCATGCATTATACGTCCCTGCGCGTGTTTCACTGCCTGACGGAAGGCCGGAGTAAGACCTATTTTTTGATTGGATTGCATAAGAAACCCATACGGTATGCTACGTATGAAGATTTTCTGACGGCGAAGCGCCTCATGGCCGCGGCGATGGCCGAAGGCGTGTCGGAGCTGGCCGTCATGGTCGACACGCTGGAAATGGATATCGGCGCCTTAATTGACGGCTTATTATATCGGAACTACGAATTCCTGCATTATAAAAGCGACGCGAAGGGGCGGACTGTCCGCAGCATCAACCTGGTTACGTCGAGCTTGGAAATCAAGGCCTTCAATACGATGTGCTACATGTATTCCGCCATATACGAAGGCGTGTACATGGCCCGCAATTTGGTCAACATGCCGCCGAACGAGCTGACGCCGCGGCGGTTTTCGGAAATCGTATCGGCCGTCGTCAAGGGCGACAATATTACCGTCGAGATGCTCAATAAATGGGCGCTGGAAAAGCGGAAGATGGGCGGTATCGTCGCTGTCGGCAAGGGCAGCATGAACCCGCCGCAGCTTATGACGATAACCTATAAGGGCGACCCGGACAGCAGGGACATGCTGGGCATCGTCGGCAAGGGCGTGACCTACGACAGCGGCGGCTTATCCATCAAGAGCCAGGCCAATCAGGAATTCATGAAGGACGACATGGCCGGCGCGGCTGCTGCTGTCGGTGTCATACGGGCCCTCATGCTGCTGAAATATCCCGTCAACGTCGTCGCTGTGATTCCGCTGGTGGAAAATATCCCGTCGGGTATGGCTTACCACGTCGACGATATATTGACGATGTACGGCGGCAAGACGGTGGAAATCAAAAATACCGATGCCGAAGGCCGCCTGATCCTGGCCGACGCGGTGTCCTATGCCCAGGAGCTGGGGGCGACGAAGCTCATCGACCTGGCTACCCTGACCGGCGCCTGCGTAACAGCCTTGGGAACGGTGCGTTCCGGCATGATCGGCAACCATCAGGAATGGATGAACCGCTTCTTCGACGTGGCCGCGGCGGTTCACGAAAAGGTGTGGCAGCTTCCGGCTGACCGGGAATATGAAGACCTCCTCAAAAGCGACGTGGCAGACCTCAAGAATACGGGCGGCCGCGACGGCGGGGCAATTACGGCGGGCTTGTTCATCAAGCAGTTTGTCCATCCCGACATTCCGTGGATTCACCTGGACATTGCCGGCACAGCCTTTTGCGAGAAAAAGGACGAAACGGGCTTTTTCGGCGCGACCGGCGTCGGCGTCAAGTCCATTTTGGAATTGTTGAAAGGAGGAGCCAAGTGAACGTCGATTTGCACATGCATACGACCTGCTCCGACGGCGTATATACTCCCGAAGAGCTGACGAATCTGGCTGTCCAGGCCGGGTTGGACGTCATGTCCATTTCCGACCACGACACGATCGACGCCTATACGACGGGCTGCCGGCTGAATTCCGGCATCCGCATCATCCCGGCGATGGAAATGAGCTCCGATTACGACGGCGAGGACGTCCACGTTCTGGGCTATTATCTCAATACGGAAAACGCCGCCTTGCAGGAATACTGCGCGCAGTTTAAGATGCGCCGCCAGATGCGGGCCATGGAAATCGTCGAGCGCTGTGAGTCCTTAGGATATGTCCTCGACAGGGAGCAAATCGAAGGCGTATTAGCCCGCGGCGGCACCATCGGCCGCCCCCACATTGCGCGCATGCTCGTGGCGAAGGGATACTTTCCCGACGTGACGGCCGTCTTTGATACGATATTATATCGCGGCGGCCCGGCTTACGTGCCCTATCGCCGTAAGTCGATTGACGAATGCATCGAGCTGATCCATCAGGCCGGCGGCTTAGCCGTACTGGCGCATCCGGGCCTGCTCCATGCGGCGCTGCCCCACGTACTGACGCATTCCTTCGACGGCATCGAGGTATATCATCCGAAGAACAGGGGACGCTATGAAGAATTTTTAGCCGTCGCCGAAGAAAAGGGCTGGTATGTCAGCGGCGGCTCGGATTTCCACGGTACGACGGGACGCTATCCGGAGCAGGTCGGCCTATTTACCTTTGATACGGCGCGTATGGAGCCTTTGCTGCACTATAAGAAGAACTAGGTGAACACTATGAAAGTCATCGGATTTATCGGCGCCAGCGGCACGGGAAAAAGCCATCATGCCCTGGACGTGGCGTACGACCATCATATTTCCTGCATTATTGACGACGGCCTGCTGATTTATCAAAACCGCATCGTCGCCGGCCGCTCGGCCAAGGAAGAGACGAACCGCATGAAAGCCGTCCGCCGGGCGATCTTTCTGCAGAAGGAGCACGCCCAAAGCGTAAAAGATGCCCTGGACGAGCTGCAGCCGGACCAGCTCCTCATTTTAGGGACGTCGAAGCACATGATACACCGCATCTGCGAAGCCCTGGGGCTGCCTGAAGCGGATTCGTACATTCGCATAGAAGACGTGTCGTGTCCCGTCGAAATTGAAAAGGCCCGGACGATCCGCATCAACGAGGGAAAGCACATCATTCCCGTGCCGACGATGGAGCTAAAGCCGCGCTTCCGCGGGTATTTGCTGGCTCCTATTCATTCCCTGCTGACCCGGCGGAACCAAAAGGCTCCGGATTTCGAGCATTCGGTTGTGCGTCCCGTTTTCAGCTATTACGGGAAATTGACCTTTTCCAACGAAATGCTGGAGCACCTGATCGTCCACCGCCTGCGGCAGATAGACGGATTGGCGAAGATCAACCGCCTGCGGATCGATAAGAACCGCGAGTCTGAAGGGAACGGCCTGGCCGTATTTTTAGTCGTGACGGTATATTACGGTGAAAATCTGAAAAAACTCATGAGCACTATCAAGAAGGGACTGCAGCAGGATATAGAATATACGACGGGCATGTCCTTTGAAATATTGAAAATTACAGTTCGCGGCGTCGTACCGCGATAGAAGGGGAGATAGCGTGTCAGGTACAGAATTATTGATGTTGGGAACGGGAAATGCGATGGCTGTGCGCCGGTATAACACGTGCTTTGCCGTCCGTACGGCTGAGGGACAATGGTTTTTAACCGACGCCGGCGGCGGAAACGGCATTTTCCGGCGCTTGGAAGACGGCGGCGTGGCTTATGAGAATTTGCATTATATGTTTGTAACCCACGGCCATACGGACCATATCATGGGCGTCCTCTGGGTTATGCGCAAGATCGCGTCGCTGATGGGCTCCGGCGCATACGACGGGCAGTTCCACATTTATTGCCACGACGTGGTGAAGCAAATGCTGCTGTCTATGGCGGAAATGATGTTTAAAAAGAAGGATTTTGCCTGTATTGGCCAGGGCATCTGCATTCACGAAGTGGAAGACGGCGATACCGTGGAATTTCTCGGCTTGTCCCTTACGGCCTTTGATATCTGCTCGACCAAGGCCAAGCAATTCGGATACCTGTTGACCTTCCCCGACGGCATGAGGCTGACCTGCTTGGGCGACGAGCCGTATAACGAGCGCTGCCGGCAGTACGCCGAAGGAACGGATTGGCTGCTGGCCGAGGCCTTTTGCTTATACGAGCATAGGGAAGCTTTCCGGCCCTATGAGAAGAACCACAGCACCGTCAAGGACGCGGCGGAAACGGCGGCCGCTCTCGGCGCGGCGCGTTTGGTGCTGTACCATACGGAAGAAAAGACCGGCAGCAGCCGGAAGAGGCTGTACACGGAAGAAGCGAAAGCCTATTACGGCGGTTCCGTGTACGTCCCTGAAGATATGGAGCGGATTGCGCTCAGCCGCTGAAGCGCAGACTGATGGATTATATAAAAGGAGTCGTTCGATGATACAGCTTATACTTTGCGGATTGGTAACGGGCTTGTTATATTTTTGGAATTATAAATACTGCAAACTCAGCGCGGACCCGGCCTATGCGCTGCAAAACCCGATTATGCTGCGCATCAGTTCTATAGCGCGCAGCGTCGGCACACCGGCGTTTCTGGCCTTTCTCTTTTATACTGTGGAGTGGAGCGCCGTCTATTATCTGGTCAGCCTGTTTGTCGGCATCCTTGCGGCCGGCTTGGCTTATAAAGGCGGCAAGGGAAGGGGCTTCATGCATTTTATGGGGATTATCGCCTGGATTCCCTGGGTGTGCCTGAACGGAATGCTGTTATATTTGATTATGAAATAGTTATAGTAAACGGAAAGGTTGTGAAGACAATGGCAGAACGAACCCTTTCCTGCGCCGACTGCGGCGTAGTGAACTGCAACGTCATGAACAAGGAATATCCCGATTTCTGCGTGACGACGCACATGGATGAAGACGTGAAACGAGAAGCCCTAGCACTGTATGAGCAGGACGACAATCAGCAGGTCATGCAGACGGCGGCTGGCGTCGAATGCGACGGCTATTTAAAGTGGTGCCGCGTCCAAGAGACTATTGAATTTGCCAAACGCATGAATTTCCATAAAATCGGCATTGCGACCTGCGTCGGCCTGATACAGGAAACGCGGATGCTGGCAGGGATTCTGCGCAAGCACGGCTTTGAAGTCTTCGGTATGGCCTGCAAGGCCGGCGCCGTTCCCAAGGTAGAGCTGGGAATTGACGAAAAATGCAATGCCGTCGGCGTCAACGCCTGCAATCCCATCCTCCAGGCCAAGATGCTCAATGCCAAGCATACGGATATGAATATCGTCATGGGCTTGTGCGTCGGCCACGACAGCTTATTTTACAAATATTCCGAGGCCCTGACGACGACGTTGGTCGTCAAGGACCGCGTGACGGGCCATAATCCCGTGGCGGCATTGTATACCAGCCAGTCCTATTATAAGACGAAATTATAAGCCGAGCGAGCGTATCGCTAAAAGGCGCCGCCCTTGTCTGTTTCCCATTGACACAGGGCGGCTGCGCCTTGTATAATGAAACAGAAGCATGTGACTGACGGAAGTGGAGCTACCACGGGGAGCATGGTTCATTACAGCCGACCGTCTGGGCGAAGGTTCCAGAAGTGTCGGTATTTTTATTTTTGCCAGGAAATTTCTTATTTTCAGGAGGTAATACTAATGAAAGAATTGCAATTGAAATACGGCTGCAATCCGAATCAATCATCGGCAAGAGTATACATGAAAGACGGCAGCGACCTGCCCTTTGAAGTCATGAACGGCCGTCCGGGCTACATCAATCTGCTTGACGCCTTCAACAGCTATCAGCTGGTCAAGGAATTGAAGGAGGCGACGGGCCTTCCCGCCGCGGCGTCCTTTAAGCACGTCAGCCCGGCCGGCGCTGCCGTCGCGACCGACATGAGCGATACGCTGAAAAAAATCTATTATGTAGACGACTTGAAATTATCTCCCCTCGCTTCGGCCTATGCCTGCGCCCGCGGTGCAGACCGCATGAGCTCCTACGGCGACTTCGTTGCCTTGTCGGATATTTGCGACGCCGAAACGGCGACGCTGCTGAAACGGGAAGTATCCGACGGCGTCGTAGCTCCGGGATATACGGACGAAGCCCTGGCTATTCTCAAGACGAAGAAAAAGGGCAACTACTGCGTGCTGAAAATCAACGCCGATTACGTTCCTCAGCCTGTCGAATCGAAGGACGTATACGGCATTACCTTTGAACAGGAACGCAACAACGCCAAGATTACGGCCGACTTGTTCCAGAACCGCCCGACGAAAAATAAGGACATCCCCGAAGCGGCGCAGCGCGACTTGCTCATAGCGCTGATTACCCTGAAATATACGCAGTCCAACTCGGTCTGCTACGTCAAGGACGGCATGACCATCGGCGTCGGCGCAGGCCAGCAGTCCCGCGTTCACTGCACGCGCCTGGCCGGCAACAAGGCCGACATCTGGTGGCTTCGCCAGAATCCGAAGGTATTGGCCCTGCCGTTCCGCGACGACGTGCGCCGTCCGGACCGGGACAACGCCATCGACGTATATATTTCCGACGACTACGAAGACGTGCTGGCTGACGGCGTATGGCAGAATCTGTTTACCCAGCAGCCGGAACCTCTTACGAGAGAAGAAAAGAAGGCCTGGATCGGTCAGCTTCACGGCGTAGCGCTGGGCAGCGACGCCTTCTTCCCCTTTGGCGACAACGTAGAACGGGCCCACCGCAGCGGCGTCGATTACATCGCTCAGGCCGGCGGCTCCATCCGCGACGACAACGTCATCGAAACGTGCGACAAATACAATATTGCCATGGCGATGACCGGCTTGCGGTTGTTCCACCACTAAGATATATCAAGAGCGTCCCCTCTGGGGACGCTTATTTTACAGCCTTCTTTTTCTTGACTTAGAGCGTACTTCATGTGATACAATGAAGATGTTTATGAGAATGAGTTTATCGGGAGGTAGGTTATGGAAAAAGCAAAAGTATATTTTACGGATTTTCGCTGTAAAGTAGGTACAAATAATCTGATGAAGCTGCAGAAGCTGTGCAAGAAAGCCGGCATCGAAACGATCGACTTCGAAGGAAAATTCGTCGCCATCAAAATGCATTTCGGCGAATTAGGCTGTCTGGCATCGATTCGCCCGCAGTACGTCAAAGCCGTCGCCGACTTGGTTAAAGAATTAGGCGGCAAGCCCTTCCTGACGGACTGCAATACATTGTATCCCGGCAGCCGCAAGCACGCCCTGGAACATTTGGACTGCGCCAACCTGAACGGCTACAACACGATTACGACGGGCTGTCAGATCATCATCGGCGACGGCCTGCGCGGCACGGACGAAGTGGAAATTCCCGTTAAAAACGGCGAATACGTACAGAACGCCAAGATTGGCCGGGCTATTATGGACGCCGACGTATTTATCAGCCTGGCTCACTTCAAAGGCCATGAAATGACCGGCTTCGGCGGCGCCGTTAAAAACATCGGCATGGGCTGCGGCAGCCGCGCCGGCAAGATGGAACAGCATTCGTCGGGCAAGCCGGCTGTCAACGCCAAGAAGTGCAAGGGCTGCCGCCGCTGCGCATCCGAATGCGGCTCCGACGCGATTACATACGAAGACAACATCGCCCATATTCACGAAGATTTGTGCAAGGGCTGCGGCCGCTGCATCGGCGCCTGCGCCTTCGACGCCATTCACACGGTGCAGTGGGACGCCAGCGAAAAACTGGATTACAAGATGGCTGAATATGCTCAGGCCGTCTGCCAGGACCGTCCGTGCTTCCATATCAACCTGGTCATGGACATTTCGCCGAACTGCGACTGCCATGGTGAAAACGATGCGCCCGTATTGCCGAATATTGGCATGTTCGCTTCCTTCGACCCGGTTGCCCTCGACCAGGCCTGCGTCGACGCCTGCTTAAAGGCCACGCCGCTGCCGAACAGCCAGCTGTCCGATAATCTGGCGAAACCCGATTGGGAATGCCACCACGACCATTTCCTCGACGTTCATCCGGATATCAACTGGGAAGCTACGCTGCGCCATGCTGAAAAAATCGGCCTTGGCGTAAGAGACTACGAATTAATTACGGTAAAATAAGCCGAAGCCTATGCGGAAGGCCCCGCCTGCATTTGTACAGGCGGGGCTTTTCGTTTATAATGAAAAGAAACGGCTTTTGAAGAATTTGTATTTATTTTATCAAAACCAATTGATTTTTCCGGGCACTCTCTATATAATGTAGTTATATATTAAAAAATATTATGAAACCATTAATGTAAATTATAAATATATTAAAACGTACGCTGGTAGTTGACGATGCGGCATGTCGCCGACGGCGTATGACGAGAGAGCGAGGGAGTGAAGCGATGAATTGTGTAATTTGCGGGAAAGAATTTACGCCGCGGCGATCTATTCAGAAATACTGTAGCGCCGAATGCCGGCGGTATGCCAACCGTCATGGCGTCAACGATATCCGGGCCGCCGCTCCGGCTACGGCTCCGGTAATTCGTGAATTCCGCTGTCTGAAATGCGGTACCATCGTCAGAGTACGAGATCATTCGGACGGCAGGATGAAGTTTTGCTCCCAGCATTGCGAAAAGCTGTACTGGAAACATTCGAAGAAAGTAAAGGCCGTCACGGTGTACCGCAAGTTTTCCTGTCGGGAATGCGGAAAGCATGTCCTCGTTACGGACCCGCTGGACCGGCGGCGGATTTTCTGCAGCCGCGAATGCCGCATCCACTGGTTCGGCAAGCACAACGCGGAGAAGAGAGCTAAGATGGCTGCAGCTCATGCAGGGGGCGATGTACATGCCGGACAGATGCTGTAGGAAAAAAAGAAGGCACGCGAATCATATATAACGTTCGCGTGCCTTTTTTTGTTTGTCTTATTTATGGCGGGACAAGTCTACTTCGTCCAGCGGAATAATATTCGTATGGTGTTTTACCTTGTGATACAGGTATACGGCGAGGAAGACGGGAATGCCGATGTAGGCGACACTGGCGCCGTACCAGTCAATTTCTGCTCCCGTAAAGGCGGAGTAGTTCTGACCGGCCGTAACGATGATGCACATGAGCAGGGCCAGCAGGGGGCCGAAGGGGAAGAAGGTTGCTCTGTAGGGCAATTCCTTTAAATCCTTGCCCTGGGCCACGTAGGCGCGGCGGAAGCGGTAATGGCAAATAGCGATGCCGATCCAGGTAATAAAGCCGGCCATGCCGCTGATGTTGACGAGCCAGTCGTAGGCCTTGCCTTCGCCGATGAGCGACGTAAGGAAGGCTGCCAGGCCAAAGATAACCGTTGCGAACAGCGCATACGACGGAACGCCGCGCTTATTCAGCTTGAGGAAACATTTTGGTGCCTGGCCGGTCTGGGCCATGGCGTAGAGCATACGCGTCGAGACGTACAGGCCGGAGTTGCCGGCAGATAATACGGCTGTTAAAATAACAGCGTTCATAATCGAGGCGGCGGCAGCCAGGCCGAAGCGTTCAAATACCAGCGTAAAGGGGCTGATAGAAATATTTTCTACGCTCGAATTGAGAAGATTCGGGTCCGTATAGGGAATGAGGAACCCAATGACGACGAAGGCTCCTAAATAGAATAACAAAATACGCCAGAAAATAGAGTGAACGGCACGGGGAACGTTTTTTTCCGGATTTTCACTTTCGCCGGCAGCGATACCGATCATTTCCGTTCCCTGGAAGGAGAAGCCGGCAACCATGAAGATGCTCAGCATGGCGGTAAATCCGCCGACGAAGGGCGCATCGCCGACCGTCCAGTTTACGAATCCCGGCGACGGCTCGGGCCCGAGTCCCAGAATGAGGAAGGCGCCGGCGCAGAGGAAAATTAATACTGTCAGAACTTTGATACCAGCAAAGATAAATTCGCTTTCACCGTACGAGCGGGTCGAAAGATAATTAAGGACAAATAAGATAATCAGGAAAATGCCGCTCCATACAGCTGCCGGGACATCGGGAAACCAGTATTTCATAATCAGGGCGCCGGCAACCAGTTCGGCTGCGACGGTAATAGCCCAGTTGAACCAATAGTTCCAACCCAAGGCAAATCCTAAGGATTTATCGACGTAGCGGTTGGCATACGTTTCAAAGGAGCCGCTGACCGGCAGGTACGCTGCCATTTCCCCTAAGCTGGTCATAAGGAAATATACCATGACGCCGATGAGGGAATAGGCAACGAGGGCACCGCCCGGACCGGCTGTGCTGACGGTCTCGCCGCCGGCGACAAACAGGCCTGTGCCGATAGCGCCGCCGATGGCGATCATATTCAGATGGCGGGCTTTTAAGCTACGGCGCAGCTGTTGTTGTTCTTCTTTCATTCAATCACAACCTTTTTTATAGTATTACTATAGTAAAAAAAAACTTACCTGTATATTATAGCGAATGTTTTTCTTGTTGACAATTAAAGGTTTCATCAGGGTTTATACCAAATTTGAAAATAAAATACGCTGGAGCAGGCATTTAACGCAATGTCCTGGACAATTCGTCAACCGTATGTTTCAACAGGACAATATGCGGTTTTTTATGCGTTTTCATGCGCGTCGTCGGGCCGGAAATGCTGATGGAGGCGACAGCTCGTCCTGTTGCGTCGACGATAGGGACGGCAAAACAGGTCAGGCCGAGTTCGCTTTCTTCGTTGTCGCAGGCGTAGCCCTCTCTTTTTACCTGGTCGAGAAGGTGGAGGAGCTCGCCGGCATCGCCGAGAGACGCAGGGGTCAGCTTTTGGAAGCTGACTCTTTTTATATATTCTCGTATGACCTGGTCGGACTGAAATCCTAAAATCGCCTTGCCCGATGCCGTGTGGTGAGCGAGCTGACGATAGCCCAGGGCCGTTTCCATTTTCAGCTGCGACGTGCCTAAGGCGCGGTCGATGAACATGATGTGAATGCCGTCGTCGACGATGCCTAAATGGCTCGTTTCTCCCGTCTGCCGGGCGATGTCCTGCAGGTAGGGGTGGATGAGGGCGGCCAGCTCCATGCGGTTATAGGCCAGCATGCCTAGGGAAAACATGTTGAGGCCCAGACGATAGGTGGCGTGGTCGGTCTTCGATAAAAAGCCGCGGTTTTCCAAGGTGACCATGAAACGGAACACTGTGCTGCGGCTGAGGCCCAGCAGCTTGGCCGCGTCGTTTACGCTGAGTTCTTCATAGTCGAAGAAGAGATTTAGGAGAGACAGCGTATTGTCTACAGAGGTGAGTATATATTTTTCTTTATTCGAGGCGTCTTCTTTCATATACAGTATCCTTTGCGGGGTTAGTTTTTTGTGTACAATGTATAAATCATTTTTATTATAGCATACTCACCGTAAGAGACCTATAGATATGACGCGGGCACATCATAAAGAGGCGGAAAATATCGCTTTCTCATGCATCATATTTTTCATTGACATATTGATTTAAACATTCTAACATAGAAATATAAATTTCATATAGAGAAACAAAAGTATCTTTATATGAATAAAAAAGGAGATGAAACTATGAAGGAAATTCGTTTGCAGGGCCGCGGCGGCCAGGGTGTGGTTAAGGCGTCGCAGCTCGTCGTGGAAGCGGCCGTAGCCGAAGGACTATACGGACAGGCGATTCCCTTTTTCGGTGTAGAACGGAAGGGATCGCCTGTATTTGGGTATCTGCGGTTGTCTCACGAACCGATCCGCCGCAGAATGCAGGTCTATGAACCGGATATTCTGCTGATCTTTGACGATTCGCTGCTGACGATGGCAGAAACCTTTGACGGCCTCAAGGAAGGAGGAACGATTATCCTCAATACGGCTAAAAAGAAGGAAGATCTGGCCCTTCCGCCGCAGGCCGGCGGCGTGTGGCTCGTCGACGGCACGGCTATTTCGGAGGATATATTAGGGCGCAATATGCCGAACACGGCTATGCTCGGAGCCTTTGCCAAGGCGACAGGGTTAGTGGATAAAGACACGCTTTTGGATAAGATTGAGCATGCCTTCGGCTTGAAAAACAGGGAAGCGGCGGTCAGAGCATATGGCAACGCCGTGGAATATAAGTAAGGGGGAGAGAGTATGAGCGAACGTCTTCATATTACGCCGGTCGGCGATACGGGGATGTATATTTTGGATACGGCGTCGTGGCGCGTATTCCGCCCGGTTATGGACAAGGAAAAATGCGTAGAATGCGGCATGTGCCTGACGTACTGTCCGGTGAACGCCATCGTCGGCCGTGAAGATAATACGTACGAAATTACCTACGATTACTGCAAGGGCTGCGGCATCTGCGCTCAGGAATGCCCGCGCAAAGCGATTGATATGGCGCCGGAAGGAGGAATTTAGACGATGAGCAGAAAAGTAGTATTGACGGGAAACGACGCGGCGGCGGAAGCGGCGGCTTTGTGCCGTCCCGATTTGGTAGCGGCTTACCCGATTACGCCGCAGTCCAAGGTCGTAGAACATTTAGCTGATATGATATACGACGGCCGGCTGGACTCGGAAATGATTCAGGTAGAGAGCGAGCATTCGGCCATGAGCGCCGTCCAGGGTGCGTCTGCCGGAGGAGGACGGGTCTTTACGGCGACGAGCGCCCAAGGGCTGGCCCTGATGTTCGAGCCCTATATGCGGCAGGCTACGCTGCGCCTGCCCATGGTCATGGCCTTGGCAACGCGGGAAATGACGTCGCCTGAAACGGTGTGGAGCGGCCAGCAGGACGCCATGTCCGTCCGTGAAGCCGGCTGGATGCAGGTATTCTGCGAGAGCAATCAGGAAATCATCGACATGATCATTCAGGGCTACATGCTGGCCGAAGATCCGCGGGTCTTATTGCCTATCAACGTGTGCTACGACGGCTTTTACAGCTCCCATCTGACGGAGGGTGCGGAATTGCCTGATCAGGAAGACGTCGATGCATTCCTGCCTCATTACAGCGCAGATTGGAATCCTATTTTAAATCCCGATAAGCCTCTGGCTCTGGACCCGCTGACGGCGGGCCCGCTGCTGATGAAATACAGAAAGAGCCATTTGGACGCAATGGAACGGGCCCTAGCCGTACTGGAAGAGGTAGACGCGAAATTCGCCGCCGCCTTCGGCCGGTCTTACGGCGGCGCGATTGAAGAATACCGCCTCGACGACGCCGACGTCGTTTTGATTACCATTGCCGGCATGAGCGGCACAGCGAAGGACGCCGTTGACATAGCCCGTGAAAAGGGCGTCAAAGCCGGCCTCATCCGCCTGCGCTTCACGCGGCCCTTCCCGGGAAACCGCATTGCCAAGGCTCTTCTGGGCAAGAAGGCCTTCTGTGTCCTCGACCGAAGCGTATCCTTCGGCTGGAGCCAGGGGCCGATGCATGTGGAAGTCAAGGCGGCCCTTGCCGACCAGGGGGCGTCGTACTGTCATTTTTCGGCTATCGGCGGCTTAGGCGGCGCCGATATTTCATTGACGGAAATTTCAGGACTTATAGATGAATTAGAAACCCATAAAGATGAAAAAGGCGAACGGCCCGTCAAGTGGCTGCTGAAGGATTGAGGAGGGAATCGTATGAACTATGTATCATTGCTGAAGGACGCGCCCGATCAGATTACGCCGGGCATGTCGGCCTGTCAGGGCTGCGGCGGCGAATTGATCCTGCGGCGGGTCATGCAGGTCGCCGGAAAGAATACTATTGTGGCGATTCCGCCGGGATGCTTGGCCGGCGCCGGCGTCGTCGGCTGGAACTATGCCAACGGGCAGAAAACGCCGGTTCACATTACCCTTCTGGACAACACGGCGGCCTTTTTAAGCGGCTTGTCGCGCATGTACGAACGGAAGGGACGAAGTGATGTCAACATCGTCGCCGTCGCAGGAGACGGCGCGACAGCTGACTGCGGCTTTCAGAGCTTGTCGGCCGCGGCAGAGCGCGGCGAAAAGATGCTGTATATCTGCTACGACAACGAAGGCTATATGAACACGGGGTATCAGCGCAGCTCGACGACGACGCTGGGGTCCCGCACGTCGACGACGCCTCTGGGCAGCAAAATCAGCGGCAAGGAACAGCAGCAGAAGTATGTGCCCCTCATCATGGCTATGCATCAGATCGAATACTGTGCTACGGCCTCGCCGTCCCATATGAAGGACATGGTGGAAAAAATCCAGAAGGGGTTGGCGGCCAGCAAGAAGGGCTTCGCGTACCTGCATGTTTTCTCGCCCTGCCCGACGGGCTGGGGCTATGGTAGCCACATGAGTATTACGATGGCTCGCCGGGCTGTAGAGTCCAATCTGTTTCCTCTGTGGGAAATGGCCGAAGGCAAGCTGACCGTAAACGTCAAGCCGGCCAATCCCCTGCCCGTAGCCGACTTTGTCGAAGCCATCGGCAAGTTCAAGGCACTCAGCGACGAAGCGATTGCGGCAATTCAGCAGCGGACAGATCAGAGGTTTCAGCTGCTGCTGACGTTAGCCGGAAATGAATAGAGATGCGTCATAACGTATGTTACCTGCCTGAGGCGGCACTGCGCTGCTTCAGGTTTTTTCCTGCCTATTTCTGCCTAGCCAGGGTATGACATATATCGTATAATAAGTACATATGTACCATCTTATTTTCGTAGAAGGAGACACCTATGAATTTGGAAGAATGCCGGAAGGAAATTGACAGGCTGGACAAAGAGCTGACGAATTTGCTGGAGCAGCGCATGCAGGTAGTGGCGAAGGTAGCCGCATATAAAAAAGAAAATCATATGGAAATATTCGACCCGCGGCGGGAGCGGCAGGTCCTCGACAAGATTGCCGCTATGGCGCAGTATAAGGAATTGGCTCCGTACTTGCAGAAGATCTATCAATGCATTATGGACGAAAGCAAAAACTATGAACGGGAGTATATGAAGTTATAAATATGGCAGATATGGAAACGGTGCAGGGGGCGGTAGAACGCGTTTTGTTTGAGGCCCCCGATTCGGATTATATAGTCTTCCGCATTCGGCGCGAAGACGACGAGTCCCTGCTGACGGTTACGGGAAACGGCCCGAAGCCGCTGGTTGGAGACCGCATAGAAATCATGGGCCGGTGGACCCAGCATAAAAAGTATGGCCGCCAAATGGCGGCGTCGGCGTGGAAGCGCCTCATTCCCGATACGGCCGACGGCATCGAGCGGTTTTTGGCGTCGGGCGCCGTCAAGGGCATCGGGCCGTCTCTGGCTCGCCGTATCGTATCGGCCTTCGGCAGCCAGACGATGGCCGTCCTGGAAAAGGAACCAAAACGCCTGCTGGAAATCGAAGGCATCGGCGCGAAAAAGCTGGCCGTCATTACGGAATCGTTTTATGAAGAAAAGCAGGTCAACGACCTGGCCTTGGATTTGGAGACCCACGGCGTGTCGGGGCGCTATGCGGCGCGGCTCGTGCAGAAATACGGCGAAGAAGCCCTGTATGTTCTGACAGAGGAGCCGTACCGCATGATTGCCGAAATAGACGGCATCGGCTTTAAAACGGCCGACCAGATTGCCTTGGCGTACGGCATGGACCCGCAGTCGCCGGAGCGGCTGGCGGCGGGCTTGACGTATGTCCTTCAAGACATGACACAGAACGGCCACGTATGTATTCCTGATAGGGAGCTCGTCTACCGGGCGTCCCTCATCTTGCGGGCGGAACAGCTGATGCTGCGGGATGTGCTGACTGAAGCGCTCGCCATGGGGCAGCTTTGTGCCGATGACTACGGCGGCGAGACCTATGTGTATACGCTGCAGGCCTATGAAGAAGAACGGGGCGTTGCCGAGCGGATACGGGAAATGGCCGCGTATACGCCGCCTAAGCCGCGGCGGCATGTGGAATTGTTTTTAGACCGCTGGCAGGAGTCGTGCCAGTTCCAGCTGGCCGAGGGGCAGCGCGAAGCCGTATCCCAATCCCTGCAGTCGGGAATGCTGGTCATTACCGGCGGCCCGGGGACCGGCAAGACGACGGTCGTGCAGGCAATCATCCGCCTGGCCGAGCAGGAAGGGCTGCGCATCGTCTTGTGCGCGCCTACGGGGCGGGCGGCGAAGCGCCTGGCCGAAACGACGGAGCGCAAGGCTAAGACGATTCACCGCCTTCTCGTGCCGGAAGGCTTTGCCGGCGGCCGGCAGGTTTTCGAATACAACGAAACGAAGCAGCTGCCCGCCGATTTGGTCATCGTCGACGAAGTTTCCATGCTGGATATGGAAATGCTGTATCACTTGCTGCAGGCACTGAGCCCGCACTGCCGGTGCATCCTCGTCGGCGACGCAGATCAGCTGCCGTCGGTCGGAGCCGGCGCCGTCCTTCACGATATTATTCAGTCCGAAATACTCCCCGTCGTGCGGCTGCAGACGATTTTCCGCCAGAAAGAAGGGGGACGCATCGTGACGAACGCCCATCTCATCAACGGCGGCCGCCTGCCCGTAGTCAATGAAGACGAGGAATTCCGCTTTGTGGAAATTGAACGGGAAGAACAGGGCGCGGACGTGATCTGCCGGCTGTACGCGGCAGAAACGGCGGAGGCCGGCGACAAGTTCGCCGTGCAGGTGCTGTCGCCTATGTATAAAAATCCCTGCGGCGTCGACAACTTAAACGCCGTCATACAGTCCGCCGTCAACGGACCCCAAAAAGGAAAAGGCGAGCATAAGGCGGGAAAGATGACCTTCCGTACAGGCGATAAGGTCATGCAGAAGCAGAACAACTATGACAAGGGCGTATTTAACGGCGATATCGGCGAGATTTTTGCCGTGCAGAACGACATCGTGTACGTGCGCTATCCGGAGCAGGACGTCAAGTACGAAGGGCAGGAAATCGATGAAATTACCCTGGCCTATGCCATAACGGTTCATAAGAGCCAGGGGAGCGAGTACCATACGGTTATCATGACGCTCGTCAACAGCCATGGCATCATGCTGCAGCGGAACCTGCTGTATACGGCGGTTACGAGGGCCAAGGGCAAGGTCATCCTTGTCGGTACGAAAGCGGCCCTGCGCACGGCCGTTCAAAACGTGCGGACGAGCCGGCGCTTTACCTTGCTGGCTCAGCGGCTGAGGGAGGAAGAAATATGCTGAAGGAATGGCTGCTGAACCTGTTGTATCCGCCGCGCTGTCCTGGCTGCGGCGCTGCTGTAAGCCGTCATGGCCAGTGGTGTTCTTCCTGTTTTGGGGCAGTCTGGCGTCCGCGCCGGCTCGCGCGGAAACGGGAAAGCCGCCTGGCCGCCTGTTACTGCCTGTGCGATTACCGCGGGCCTGTCCGGACGATGCTGCAGCGGCTTAAATATGACGGAGCCGTGTGCTACGGACGGGCTGCGGAGGAACTGCTGACGCAGTTTCCCTGGCCGGAGCGGCTGGGGCATATCGACTGCGTCGTGCCGGTGCCCCTGGCTCCGGAAAAAGAGCGCAAGCGGGGATTCAACCAGTCGGAAGTATTGTTCCGCTCCTGGGCGGAACGGCGCTGGCCATGGAAAGACGGCCTGCAGCGAGTCCGCTCGACTCAGGCCCAGTGGCATCTGGACAAGGCGGACCGCGCCGACAACGTAAAACGAGCCTTTGAAGTCAAAGGCTCGTTTGATGTACGGGGAAAGCATATTCTGTTAGTCGACGATATTTATACGACGGGAACGACGATGGAAGCCTGCGCTGACGCGCTGCACAAAAAAGGCGCTGCCAGCGTGACGGGGTTCGTCATCGCCAGCGGCGCGTTATAATTGGCCTAACGTTTCGATAAATGCCTTGACGACTTCCGGGTCGAAAAGGATGCCCGAAGCGCTGAACAGTTCGCGGACAGCCTGCTGCTTCGTCTTGGCCCAGAGCTCTGTCGACGGGTTGATGATGCGGTCGTAGTAGTCTGCGACGGCGATGATGCGGGCGCCGAAGGGAATATTGGCCCCGCGCAGGTGCTTGGGAAATCCCGAGCCGTCCCACCGTTCGTGGTGATAGCGGATATACGGCACGATATCCTGACAGCAGGGAATGTTTTCCAGCATGTTGCCGCCCGCCGCGGCGTGGCGCTTGTACTGGGCGTTTTCCCGGCGGTTGAGATAGGGGATTTTTGCCAGCAGCGTATTGGAAACGAAGAGAAGGCCGACGTCGTGCAGAAGGGCTGCGTGCTTGATCTGCTCAATTTCACTTTTGGGAAGAGCCAGCTTGGCGGCGATGCTGACGCTGTAGTTGGCAACCTGAAGGGAGTGCATATACAGCCGTTGGTTCTTCAGTTGTATGAATTTGAGCAGCTCCGCCGTAATCGTGTCGAGGGAATTCATTTCCTCCATCCCGATGCCGGCGGCCTGTTTCAGCGATACCATGTACATGACGGACAAAACCTTTCTTCAATACTATATTACTTCTTTTTTATGCGCCGGGAACGGCGCATTTTTTGCGGATGGCGCAGGATATTAAACATCCTGGCGCTCGTTTTTTTGATGCGAGAGCCCGTATTCTTCATGCGGCGGACCGTCGTAATCTTCGATTTGCGGGCAGGCCGCATGTCGCGGAGCGAGCCGAAGTCGCCGCGGCGGATGCTCGTAGCTTTGATGCGGTCGGAGCCTAAGATGACCTTCAGCGTGCTCATGACGTGGCTGGCGTTGAGGTCGTTGTTGAAGCTGTAAATGTCGACGGCGACGTAAGCCAGCTGGGGATAAATGTGGATGCAGAGATGGGCGTTTTTCGACACGCCGATACAGACGAGCTCCTCCGCGTCGTCATGGTACAGCGTGATGCCCTCGATGGGCGCGCCGACAGGCTCGAAGGCCTTTTTTACCAGATTCTGCAGTTCGTCGTTCGTCGTCAGTTCTGCCTTGCAGTTGTAAAAGTCTATCAGTAAATGTTTTCCTAATGTATTAGCCATGAATTTCCACCCGTTAGTTTAGTACAGCTCATTATATACTGTTTTTTCCGCCTTGTAAACGCAGTTTTCCAAATGGAAATAAGGACGGAGATACTATAAGTATTTTCTATTATCGTAAAATATACGTAAAAATGCGACCTCCGAAGCTATCGGGCAAGAGATGCCTATGGTTAACATATCAAAATGTCATAAAACTATGCTGAATATGCCTTCTGTTTTACGGCAAAAGAAATATCATTCATTGTCTTGTCAGCTGTAAATGCTTGATGCTATAATAGCAGGTAAACGATGAAGAGAAAGGGGATTGCAATGGAATTGATTGAAAAGGAAATTGCCCGGCTGAAAGAGGAGCGACGCGCCGTCATATTGGCTCACTACTACGTGCCCGACGACGTACAGCGCGTCGCCGATTACGTCGGCGATTCTTTTTACTTGAGCAAGAAGGCAAAAGAGACTGACGCCCAGACGATCGTGTTCGCCGGCGTACGTTTCATGGGAGAAAGCGCAAAAATCCTCAATCCGCAGAAACGGGTCCTCATGCCGGACAGCACGGCCGATTGCCCTATGGCGCACATGGTCACGGCGAAGGCCGTAGAAGACATGCGCCGGCAGTACGACGACCTGGCTGTCGTATGCTACGTGAACTCCACGGCGGAGATTAAGACGCACAGCGACGTGTGCGTTACGTCGTCCAATGCGGTGCACATCGTCAAAAAGCTGCCGCAGCGCAATATATTCTTTATTCCCGATAAAAACCTGGGGCATTACGTGAGCACGCAGGTTCCGGAAAAGCATATCCTGTGCAATGACGGCTACTGTCCCCGGCACAACGGCGTCCGCCCGGACGTCGTACGGGCCTGCAAGGAACAGCATCCCAAGGCCCTGTTTTTGGTTCATCCCGAATGCCCGGAAGAAGTTTTGGCCTTAGCTGATTACATCGGCAGTACGGCCGGCATTATCGAGTATGCCGGAAAAGCCGGAGCCGACGAATTCATTATCGGGACCGAGGACGGCGTTATGTACGAATTGACGAAGCGGTATCCGGAAAAGACGTTTTATTCCGTCATGGAAGGCCGGGTCTGCGAAGATATGAAGAAAGTGACGCTGGAAAAGGTACTGCAGTGCCTGCGCGACGGGACGGGAGAAATTACCGTGTCCGACGAAGTGCGGGAAAAAGCGCTTCGTTCGCTGGACCGTATGCTGGAATTAGCTGAATAAGGCGATTTGATAAAGAGGGAATAGGTATGAAGATAATAAATACGGACGTGCTGATCGTAGGGACCGGCGCCAGCGGGCTCTTTGCGGCGCTCCACCTGCCGACGGACAAGCAGGTGCTGATGATTACGAAAGACCAGACAGAAAACAGCGATTCCTATTTGGCTCAGGGCGGCATCTGCGTGCTGCGCGACGAAGACGATTATGACAGCTTCATGGAAGATACGCTGAAAGCCGGCCATTATGAAAACCGGCGCGAGTCTGTCGACATCATGATTCGTTCCTCGCGCAGCGTCATCGACCAGCTTATCCGCTGGGGCGTGGATTTCGCCATGAAGGACGGGCAGCTGGATTACACGCGGGAAGGATGTCATTCCAAAGCGCGGATTCTTTACCATGAAGACGTGACGGGGAAAGAAATTACCAGCAAGCTGCTGGCCGCCGTGCACGGCCTGCCGAATGTGACGATTCTGGAATATACGACGATGATCGATTTGGTAGCCAAGGATAACCGGTGTCTCGGCATTATCGCCCGGGATGAAGCAGGCGGATACATGGCCATTGAAGCTGCCAAGACGATATTAGCCAGCGGCGGCGTAGGCGGATTGTACGAAAGGTCTACGAATTTTCCCCACCTGACGGGCGACGCCATTGCCATTGCCCGCCGGCACGGCATCGCTCTGGAGCATATCGACTACGTGCAGATTCACCCGACGTCGCTGTATACGACTCATCCCGGCCGAAGCTTTTTGATTTCCGAATCTGTCCGCGGCGAGGGGGCCAAGCTGTACGGCAAGGACGGCCGGCGGTTTGCCAGCGAGGTGCTGCCCCGCGACGTGATGACGGCGGAAATCCGCAAGCAAATGGCTAAAGATGGCATGCCCTACGTATGGCTGGACATGACGGTCCTCGGAAAAGACACGATTTTCCGTCATTTCCCCAATATCTATCAGAAATGCCTGGAAGAGGGCTTCGACGTAACGAAGGACTGGATTCCCGTCGTGCCGGCCCAGCATTACTTCATGGGCGGTATCCATGTCGACTCTTTCAGCAAAACGACGATGGATGGATTATACGCCGTCGGCGAAACGAGCTGCAACGGCGTGCACGGTAAAAACCGCCTGGCTAGCAATTCGCTGCTGGAAAGCCTGGTCTTTGCTGAACGGGCGGCCGGGCAGGTTAGCCAGCAGATACGGCGTCCGGCGGCGCGTTCAGAGAGAGAATTTGAATGGCTCGGCGAACGGGCTGTTCAGGCGCTGAAAAAGGAAGAACGTACGCTGGCGGCGCAGTATAAGGCCGAAGTATTACAAGAAATGGAACGGGAGCGGAGCGCACAATGAACGAACTGAATTCGATTACGATGAAGCTGCATGTAGATCCGATATTGATGATGGCCCTGCAGGAAGATATCAGCAGCGAGGACGTGTCGACGAACGCCGTCATGCCCGAAGCCTGCCTGGGCGAAGTAGAGCTGCTCAGCAAGGCCGACGGCGTCATCGCTGGCTTGCCGGTCTTTGCCAGAGTGTTTACGCTGCTGGATGAAGAGACGGACTTTACCTTTTATGTCAAAGATGGCGACAGAGTGTCCAAGGGACAGAAGCTGGCCGTCATCCGCGGCGATATCCGGGTGCTGCTGTCAGGCGAACGGGTGGCGCTCAACTACCTGCAGCGCCTGAGCGGCGTGGCTACGTACACAAACCGGGTCGTCAAGCTGCTGGAGGGAAGCGGTATTAAGCTACTCGACACGCGCAAGACGACGCCGAATATGCGGCTTTTGGAAAAATACGCCGTTACCGTCGGCGGCGGCTGCAACCACCGCTACAATTTGTCCGACGGCATTTTGCTGAAGGACAATCACATCGGCGCGGCCGGTTCGGTGGCGAAAGCCGTTGCTATGGCCAAGGCCTACGCACCCTTCGTCCGCAAGATAGAAGTGGAAACGGAAACCCTCGACATGGTGCGCGAAGCCGTCGAAGCCGGCGCCGATATTATCATGTTCGACAACATGACGCACGATATGATGAAGGAAGCTGTGGCTATCATCGACGGCCGGGCGGAAACGGAATGCTCGGGCAACGTAACAGAAGAAAACATCAGCAAGCTGAAGGATGTAGGAGTAGATTATATTTCCAGCGGAGCCTTGACCCATTCTGCGCCGATTTTGGATTTGTCCTTAAAGCATCTTCATCGCCTGTAATTTCATTTGCATAGTAAAACAGCGTCTCGGCGAAAGGAGCGGAGACGCTGTTTTTGTGTGCCGGCCTATTTTCTCTTATCGGCATTCCAATCCAGTATAATGCCCGTGTCCGGGTCGATTTCAAATTCGTAATACATCGTGCCGGTGAAAAGCCGTCCTTCATAGCGCGGCGCACCGTCGTCGATGTTCTGCCGCAGCTGTACGTCCTGCGGCGAGGCGTCGGGCACCTTAGATAAGACGAGGTTTTTGGCTTCAGTCATAGACATGGGATGCCAGTCCTGACGGCGGGCCCATTCATCCTTGACTTCGTAATCGGAGCTGACGATGTCTCCGCTGTGCATGTCGACTTCAACATCATAGTCGCTGTCATTCGTTTCAAAATCCACGTCGTATACGGGAATGGCGGCGTCCCTGTCGCGGTCTATTTTTACATTGTACGCCTGATTCGCAGAAACGCCGGCATGATCCAAGGCGATGGACAGGGCGTCATCGGCGCTGATGTCGGCGGCGCGCTGCTGCGATGCGGGAACTGGCTGCGCTGTCGGCTTTGCCGCTGCAGATTCCGCCGTCTGGCCGCAGCCGCTCAGGGAGAGCAGGGCGGCCAAGGCCAGGAGACAGCAGGCAATAGTGCTTCGATTCATGATCATTCCTCCTCATCAAAATATACTTTTATTATAGTCCCATAGGGAAAAAAGACAACGCGTTTACAGCAAAAGGCCGCAGCATCTGTTAGGGTGCTGCGGCCTTTCTTGTCCTAGTCTTAGTTAGTTGTCTTCGTGGCGGCGCATGGACGTGAAGGTAAATTCACTGCCGTCGAAGCCGATGGCGACGGTATCGCCTTCGCGTACCGTACCGGCGATAATGTCATGGCTCAGCGCCGTTTCTACCGTATGGGTAATGAGGCGGCGGAGAGGACGGGCGCCGAACTGCGGGTTGAATCCCTGATCGCCCAGGGCCTGCAGCGCTTCGTCGCTCCACGTAAGGTGAATCTTAACCTGCTTTTCCAGCCGTTCGCCCAGGCGTTCCAGAAGGATGGAGGCGATATCTTTGACCTGTTCTTTCTGCAGGGCCTTGAAGACGACGATGTCGTCGACACGGTTGAGAAATTCCGGGCGGAAATACTGTTTCAGCAAGTCGCGGACCTTTTTGTCGGCTTCTTCGAAATTCTGCGATTCGAGGATTTCATGAGAGCCTAAGTTGCTGGTCATGATGATGATGGTGTTCTTGAAGTTGACGACCCGGCCCTTGCCGTCAGTCAGCCGGCCATCGTCGAGAATCTGCAGGAGGACGTTGAAGATATCCGGATGGGCCTTTTCGATTTCGTCGAGGAGGATGACGCTGTAGGGACGGCGGCGGACGGCTTCGGTCAGCTGGCCGCCTTCATCGTAGCCGACGTATCCCGGAGGCGCCCCGATGAGGCGGGATACAGTATGTTTTTCCATGTATTCAGACATATCGATGCGGATGATGTTCCGTTCGTCGTCAAAGAGGGCTTCGGCCAGGGTTTTGGCAAGTTCGGTCTTGCCGACGCCTGTCGGGCCGAGGAAGATGAACGAGCCGATGGGGCGGTTCGGGTCCTTGATGCCGGCGCGGGCCCGCATGATGGCGTCGCTGACGACCTGGACGGCCGCATCCTGGCCGACGACTCGTTTATGAAGGGTTTCGTCGAGATGGAGCAGTTTTTCCCGTTCGCCTGTGAGCATCTTGGTGACGGGGATGCCTGTCCAGCGGCTGACGACCTGGGCAATGTCTTCTTCGCCGACTTCTTCTTTTAAGAGCTGCGAATCCTGATGTTCTGCCAAATAGGCTTCCTGGTCCTTCAGCTTTTGTTCCAGTTCGGGCAGCTTGCCGTATTTTAATTCCGACGCCTTGGCGTAATCGTAGTTGTGTTCCGCTTGTTCCATCTGGCCTCTGACGGAATCGATTTCCTTTTTGATGGCCTGCGTGCGGAGGATGGACTGCTTTTCTTCATCCCACTGGGCTTTGAGCTGGCTTTCTTTTTCTTTCAGTTCGTCTTTTGTTTCGACGATTTTGGCCAGCCGTTCTTTTGAAGCTTCGTCCGTTTCTTTTGTGAGCGATTGTTCTTCAATTTCCAGCTGCATGATCTTATGGCGCAGTTCGTCGATAGGCGTCGGCATCGATTCGATTTCCGTGCGCAGCTTGGCGGCGGCTTCGTCGACTAAGTCGATGGCCTTATCGGGGAGGAAGCGGTCGGAAATGTAGCGGTCCGACAGTACGGCGGCGGCTACGAGGGCCTTGTCGCGGATGCGGACGCCGTGATGGATTTCATACCGTTCTTTCAGGCCGCGGAGGATAGTAATCGTGTCTTCTACGTTCGGCTGGTCGACCATGACGGGTTGGAAGCGCCGTTCCAGGGCGGCGTCCTTTTCGATATACTTCTGGTATTCGTTCAGCGTCGTCGCGCCGATGCAGCGCAGGTCGCCGCGGGCCAGCATCGGTTTTAAGATGTTGCCGGCGTCCATGGAGCCTTCAGACGCGCCGGCTCCTACGACCGTATGGATTTCATCGATGAACAGGAGGATCTGGCCGTCCGATTTGGCGATTTCGTTTAAGACCGATTTGAGTCGTTCTTCGAATTCGCCGCGGTATTTAGCTCCGGCGATCAGAGAACCCATGTCGAGGGAGTAAAGCGTCTTATTTTTCAGCGATTCCGGTACGTCGCCGCTGACGATGCGGCGGGCCAGCCCTTCGACGATAGCCGTTTTGCCGACGCCCGGTTCGCCGATGAGGACAGGGTTGTTTTTGCGGCGGCGCGACAAGATTTCGACAGTACGGCGGATTTCGTCGTCGCGGCCGATGACCGGGTCCAGCTTATTCTGGCGTGCGGCGGCCGTCAAATCTCGGCCGTATTTTTCCAGGGCCTTATAATTGCCTTCCGGGTTGTCCGTATTGACGTTGCTCTTGCGGTTGGCCTTCACGGCGGTCATAATGTTGTTTTTCGTCAGGCCGAATTCGCGGCACAAGGATTGCATATCGTCGCTGCTTTCTTCGACGATGCCCATGAGGAGATGTTCCGTGCTGATATAGTCGTCGTGCATGGATTCAGCCAGCTGCTGGGCTTTGCCGATGACCCGGACCATTTCCGTCGACATGGACATTTGGCTTTGTCCTTTGACAGAGGGAATCTTTTTCAGCATTTGTTCCAAACGGGCCTGCAGCATGGGCAAATCCGTATGGCATTCGGAGAAAATCGTGGAGAGAAGACCTTCCGGTTCCTTTACGAGCCCCATGAGCATGTGGACGGAAGAAATTTCCTGATTATAGTGCAGCGCGGCGATTTGCTGGGCTGACTGAAACGCATCGATTACTTTCTGCGTGTATTTTTCATTTCCCATAATAAGACCTCCTTATATTACAGGCGATTCATAACGTAATATGGTGTGCGAGTATTTGTATATGCTCAAGTATCATTATACCTATAAAAGTCAAAAAGTCAATAGAACAAAAGATAAAAACGAAGAAGATCTATCTTGACAATAAAAAATCCCTTCCGTACAATGCCAATAGGATGAGAGAGAAGGGGTAGTATATGAAAGAAGAAAATCTCTTGGCCTTGGAAAAGCAGGCCTTTCAGGGCGATGCGGAAGCGCAGTGCCGCCTTGGCGACGTATATTTTTTTGACGGCGATGAAGACGATTTAGCTCGCTCTTTCTATTGGTACGGCATGGCGGCCCGCCGCGGCTGGGCTGAAGGACAGTATAACCTGGCCTATCAATACGAACAGGGATTGGGCGTGCCGCAGGACTATGAACGGGCCGGCAGCTGGTATAAGAAGGCGGCTCTGCAGGGACATGGGCCGGCGGCCAATAATTTAGGACATTTATATGAAATCGGCTGCGGCGTGCCCCAAGATTATAGGGAGGCCCTGTTTTGGTACGAACAGGCCGGACGGAGCGGCGACGCCGACGGGCAGTGCAACGCCGGCATCATGTATCAATTTGGCTATACCGGCGAGGCCGATTACGAGCAGGCAGCCTATTGGTATGCCCAGGGCGCAGCTCAGGGCAATTTTATTGCCCAAAATAATTTAGGATATTTGTATGAAATGGGGAAGGGCGTCGAAAAGGACGAGGCGAGGGCAGCAGCTCTGTACGAGCAGGCAGCCTTTGCCGGCGACGGGCCGGCGCAGAATAATTTAGGCCAGCTGTACCGCGACGGCCGCGGCGTCGCCCAGGATTTGCAGCAGGCGGCGTATTGGTTTGCCCTATCGGCTGCCAGCGGCTATACGGAGGGAATCAAGAATTATATACATGCCTTGGAGCATGGCGAAGGCGTGCGGCAGGATACACAACAGGCAGTCTACTGGCACAATCTGCTTCATGAGTTGGAGAAGCCATGAGAAGGCATTGCCATTGGAACCTGCGCTGGATTTAACCTATACCATGCTGCCATTAAGATAATATGGCATTGTAGATGAAGAATTATATAAAATAATAACAGGCTGATGCAGAACATTCCTTGATGCTGCATCAGCCTGTTTGCTGTAATATATTAAATCAAAATATTGATGAATATCATGAGAATCGACGCGTTGACCGGGTCGATGATGAGCGAACCGATGAGGGGGATGACGAAGAATGCCGTCGGCGCCGGACCGAAGAGCTCCGTCATAGCCGTCATATTGGCGATGGCGTTCGGCGTTGCGCCGAGGCCAAAGCCGCAGACGCCTGACGACATGACGGCCGCTTCATAGTTCCGGCCCATAGTGCGGTAGACGATGAAGTAGGCGAACAGGGCCATGAAGACGGTCTGCGTCAGCAGGAGGACGATCATCGGAAGGGCCAGCGCGCCGAGCTGCCATAGTTTCAGGCTCATGAGGACGCAGGTCAGGAAAATGGTCAGCCCTAAGTTGCCGAGTACCTCGCTTTCCCGCTGGTATACGGGATAGACGTGGGTGAAGTCGGCAATATTCCGGATGACGGCGGCGACGAGCATAGAGCCGATGTAGGCCGGGAAGACGAGGCCGACGCTGACGAAGAAATTGCTGACTAACGTGCCCAGGCCCATAGCTAAAAAGAGGTGGGCCATGGCGTTCATGAAGCGGTGATTGTTAATCGTCTGGCCTGATTTTTGTTCCTGCTCGATGGCTTCATGGGCTTTTTCTTTATCAGCTGCGGCGGCTTCCAGCTTTTCTACTTCCGGCTGCGCCGCGGCCGGGTCGAGGCGTTCTGCAGCGGCGCTGCTGTGCAGGTCGAATTTATGGACGAGGCGTTCGCCGACTGGGCCGCCGATGATGCCGCCGGCGACGAGACCGAAGGTAGCTGCGGCGACGGAAATAGTCGTGCCGTTTTCAAGGCCTATTTTTTCCAGAACCGGGCCGAAGGCCGCCGACGTAGCGTGGCCGCCGACGAGGGGAATCGAACCTGTCGCAAGCCCCATGAGGGGATTCAAATCGAAGACGCTGGTCAATCCTACGCCGATGATATTTTGGCAGAGAATCAAAACTGTCGTGATTACGGCCATCTTGAATACGAGGACGCCGCCTCGCTTGATCAGGCTTAGGCTGGCCGTGTAGCCGACGCTCGTAAAGAAAAGCATCATGCAGATATTCTGCATCGTCGTGTCCTGCTCATACGTCCAGATTCCGTTCGTGTACAAGACGCAGTTGAGGATTGCAAATAAGATGCCGCCGACTACCGGAGCCGGAATACAATACTTGCGGAGAAAGCCCAGCTTGACGCGCAGAAACACGCCGACGTAATATACGATGATGGCGGCCGCCAAGGTTTGATAAATATTTAGATTTAACGATATCCCCATGCTGCAAAACCCCTTCCAATTCCCTGATTATAAAATTTGATTTTGGGATATGAAATAAAAATAATAACATAGTACATCATAGCAAATTTTTGCAGAATATACAAATATTAATGCGGACTGGACAGTGTCAAGTTGTTGTGGGTATATATTTGACAGAAACATCTTGGCATGTAAA
>ENA-OWPN01000263-OWPN01000263.1-human-gut-metagenome-genome-assembly--contig:-NODE-263-length-87597-cov-4.404275_pt1 | contig 87597 bp, 73 predicted proteins | sample MGYA00248266_ERZ651850 | MGnify/ENA primary metagenome ERZ651850 (study PRJEB26924, sample SAMEA4378296) | human gut metagenome | biome: human gut; feature: human-associated habitat; material: faeces... | reverse complement strand
CCTCCTTTTCAGGAGCGACGATATCAAGACCATAAAGAATATGATGCTCTTTTAAAGCAACAACAAGATTGGAGCCCACAAAACCGTGAATTCCTGTAATAAGTATATTCATGAGTCTATATTAAAAAGGCAAAACAATACGATATAATTGAATACTTGTACAAAGATTCACCGTGAAATATCTGACTGCATTTTGTCATTTCTTTTAATTCAACACAAAAACAGAGGGAGATCAAAAGTTATGCAATAAGTACTTAGTCATTATATGAATACAATTTTTCTATTTCTATCCAAATTAGTTGTTGATCAAAATTTTCTGTCACAAATTTCCGACCATTCAATCCACATTTATAACATAAATTCTCATCATGATAAAAGAGTTCTATCGCCATTACTATACTATCAGAATCATGCTGTTCAATAAATATTCCAGTCTCTCCCTCTATTATTGCATCTACACATCCTGTTGCCTTTGTAGTTATTACAGGAAGTTCCATAGCAGATGCCTCTAATACAGACGTTGGAAAACCCTCACGATACGAAGGTAAAACAAATAAATTCATCAAAGCATAATAATATTCAATCTCAGTATTCTTCACATAACCTGTATTCACAATATTGGGATTAGTTTTAATAACCTCCACTACCTCATCAGGCAATGCATCACGTTCTTCTAACATTCCCACCAATAATAGAATTACATTAGAATATTTTTTTTGAAGCTGTTGAAATGCATGCACCAATTCAATTATCCCTTTATCCCTTACCAAGCGTCCAGCAAATCCAATTACAAAATCTGACGTTTTTATGTCTAGTTCACTTCTCAATTTTAACAAATACTGTTTATCCACACTCAATTTGCAGAACCTACCAATATCGATGCCATTACAAGTTCCCTTTGATAACAGCAACTGTTTAGACCTAGAATTAAGTCTATCTTCCAAACTCCTTCGGCAAACAGAGGGGCTGACACATACAATTTTTGTAGCAAATCTTGCTGCTAATCTATCTACAGTAATCAATAACGTCCGCTTTATTCCAACAGAAGTTTCATAGACTAAACCATGGCGAAAATATATACGTATTGGAACACGCATAACATAAGCCGCCAACATAGCGATCAACGCTCCTTTAGGAGTATGTCCTGTCACTATATTTATATGTTTACGTTTAATATATTTCGCTGTTACAAATATTGCTTTCAAATCCTTCCATATAGAAATTTTTCTCAATATTTTTATTGCTTTATATTCAAAATTATAGACATTAGAAAGATGTTCTAATTCTTCTGAAGGACTGCAAATAATATATTCTTTATATCCATTACGAGTAAAGAACAGAAGTTGTTTGCCCAAGAAATAAGGAATTACAAATGAAATATTAACTACATGAAGTATATTCATAGATTAATATCCTTTATAAATGATGACTGATACTCATACTCCTGTCGTAAGTGAACGTAATATTTGCAAAGCTGTTCCAGATTACACAAATTCTCTTTCATATTAGCACCAAAATTGTGCGGATGCCACCAAATATGGTATATCAAACCATTTTTAGCTGCATGCTTCATAGAAGATTTAATTCTATTAATCTTCAAAGGTTCTAGAAAGGACAATGTTTTAGAATATGGTCTTAAAAAACAGCTACCAGCCACATTCACCAAAAAATCCTCCTTACAAACATTAATAGGATAATCATGATGTCCTGACACATTCACATACGTATCCAGAAATCTTAAAGCTCCTTTTATAGTAAAACGTGCACGAGTTTTATCTGTTCTATAAAGATAGGAATCAAGTGTGCCACGATAGTGCGTAAATCCGGCATTACAACATGCCTTTAGATACTCTTTTTGCACTTGATTCCGAGGAAAGATTATAGAATCTAATTTCAAGTTTGCTTTTTTGGCATTCTCTGTAATAAGCCTTAAGTCATGATCAAAATCATCACTTGTCTGACCTTTCTCCAAGCAGTAGAAATGAGAATACGTATGACTCGCTAATTCAATATGTTTTTGTTCTTTCATCCAATTTATCATCTGCTGTGCAAAAAGTAGATGCACTGCATTAATCTTTTGTACATAAGGAATAACTGAATGAGTAGCAGCAAAAAAGCCATCTTCATATTTAGGAATAAAATTACCATTTTCTGCTGCATATCCTTCATAAGAATTATTATTCATAGCACCTACAAAAGCAATAGTAGCTTTGAGGTTGTATTTCTCAAGTAATTCAACTATCTGTTTTAACGCCTCATTAGCATGAATTACATTATCTTTATATGAAGAGAGTAGGTCATCTGTCCAACCAGATAACCCCCAAAACAATTCATAATCAAGTGATATGACAAAATATCCTTTAGTCATTCTAGTGTTTTTATTACCTTACAAGGGGACCCCACCGCAACTGTCCATGCAGGTATATCTTTTGTAACTACTGAACGAGCTCCAATAATAGCTCCTTCGCCTATCTCCACTCCTGGCATTATTATACTTCCCATACCAATTTGACATCCTCTTCTTAAAATAATCGGTTTGTGAATATAAGGAAGATTATAAGCATTTTTACCTTTCCTGTAATTTACCATATCTCTTCTATGACATAGCAAAATACAACAATTAGTAATAATAACTTCATCTTCTATTGTTATCAAACCAGTATTACCATAATCAAGAGAGACAGAATGTCCTATTAATACATTTTTACCAATTTTCACACCCATCCATTTCCAAAAAGTAGCTCGTATTTTTTTAAAATTAATAGGTTCCAGTATAAAAGAAGAATAACAATACTTGTATAGCAATAATTTTCCTATTGTTCCAAAAGTATGTTTTACAATTTCAAACAGTGAAATTTGACCATACTTCTCTTCATCAGCTATAATTTGAAGTTTTTTAAAAAATCTAAAAGTCAATGATGCCATCTATCTTTTTTTTGCAATAACAACATACAACAAACAAATCTACTTGACACAACAATAGAATAACAGAAACAGTATTTCCGTGTATTATTCATTTTATAAAGAATTAAATATTTCTATATATTTCTTCGCATTAGCCTGAACAGAATAATAATCTTCAACAGTCCTTCTATTTAAGGTACCAATTTTTTCAAAATTCTCTCTATTATGATAAATTTCTTCAAAGCATAAAAGCCATTCTTCATGATTTGTTGCAAACAAATTATTATTAGCTTTTCCTATCTTTAAATTGGCTTCAAAAGGCGATGCAATAGTAGGTTTCCTACAAGCCATATATTGAATTAACTTGAATCCGCATTTACCTTCTGCAATTGTAGTACCTATTAATGGCATTACACCACAAGTCATTTGATTCATTTCTTCAATTTCAGTATCATCTCTCCAGACAATAATTTTTATCGACTTGTTTTTTTGAATCTCCAAATTTACTAAGTTCTTATTAAAACCGATTAAATGCACTTCAACATCATTATGCCTATTCACAAATTCCACTAATACATCTATAATCGAATAAAGATGAATACTTGATGCTTTTCCACCAATCCAACCAATTATAAATTTATTATCTTTATTCTTACCCTCAACATATTTATCCAAATTAATCGATGTAGGTATTTCATACACATTCATATTATATTGTAAACAATATTTTGTTAAATATGGGCTACCAGTAATAATAGCTGAAGCCTTTTTCACGATATACGGTATTTTATTACGAAGAAATTTTCTTTTATAAAATGAATCGTTTTTTCGATAGAACTCAAAAATAGCATCATCATAATCAAGAATATATTTTTTTCTACTCTTAATCATGAACCATTCAAAAAAAGCAGGGAAATATGGCATCAATTCTTTTTCTATATAGATAATATTATAAAAGGGAATATAGAACAACTGAAATAATCTTCTTACTATTGCTACAAATAGATAAAAAGATCTCAATAAATTATTATTCCTTTCTAAAGCTCTAATATATCCATCAGAAAACATTGGTAGCACTTTACAAACAATCCCAGTTTTTTTATAAAATTCAACATATTGTAAAATTCGATATCTTGAACTCGCTCCAAGATAATCATATTTTGGCAGAAATAGTATTTTCACTATATATATATTTTTTATTAGCAATCAAACAAAATGCATAAAGAATAAAATCGTATTTTTCAAAAAAGAATATATTATCCACAGTACCTCGTACCAATAACACAAAGAATACAGAAGCTAAAAAAAAATATCCTCTACACAACCTGATTCCACTTTGAAAGAAAACAATAATAAAGAAAAAAAAACTCCACCCCATAAAGTGATGCAATCTGACAAATGAATTATGTGCATTATTATCTAAAGAATTAAATAATAGATTATTAGTATAATCATAACCAAACATAAAGGTCTTAACATTCATATTACTCAAATAAGTATTCAACAAAAGATTCCGATCTTCTGATTCAATTCCTTCTGCGGCAAATCTTGTTTTCGCGAAAGCGTCATCATATATATCAACAATATCATTAGCATACCAAGTTATCCCCCCTCCAACAATAGCTATCAATAATAAAAGTCTTTTGACACTATTTATTTTAGATAACAAATAAAAAAACAGCAATAAAAGAGAACAAATTATGCCACTTCTGCCAACCGCCATTACACAAACAACTATAGCAGGGATTATTGGCCAAAAAGAAAAAGCTGTATTCTCCTTATATTCAAGTATATATATAGTGGCAACAAAAGTTAAAATAATAACAGATATAAGATTTCTACTTGCATCATTGAAGTAAGTATCTAATTCAAGTCCGCGTAGTCCTAAACTTATGTAAAAACCGCACAATAAAAGATAACTCCATTTAATAATTCTTATATTGAATTTTTCTCTAAGTAAAAAAAATGCCATTATTGTATTTGGAATTATATAAAACCCAGCTAATGAAAAACTTAAATTAACAGTTCTCGCCATTACAAAAACAAAAACTAGCAATGCAACAAGGCTTGCTAGTTTCTTTTGCCCCAACAAATATTTGACACCCATTATAGTAGGCACCAACAAAAAAAACAAACTTAAAATAGTCTTTACTACATGTGGTACATAAAAGTTCAGTACAGACAATAGAATATATCCTAATAACAGAGTTGTATTTATTCCTTCTTTTGACATAAACTTACTACTTACTTTATAACTTCTGCCAATTGTTCCATAGTATCAATTATTTCAATCTTTCTATCTAAACATTTATTCAACCTATCATAGATTACATATCTGTTAATATAGTTGTATTTAATATATAAATCATACAATGATACCACATTACAACCGAAAATAGCAGAAGAAGTATATACAACAGTTGATACCCCTCCTATTACATATTTAGGTTTAAGCAAATTCACCACATACTCACCAGAAATAGCATTAGGAATTATTAAACAGTTAAACTCCTGAGCTAATTTAGAAAACTCCTCTCTTTTTTCCATTGGATGCAGTTTGACATATATTTGATAATTCTTTGGAATTAAAGAAAATATTTTTTTATAAAACTCTACATCACCAAGATTTGCATCCTTAAAAAGAATAACAGAATTTTCTATTACTGGTATATCCAATTCCGCCTTTGTGTACTGAGAATATACTTTTGAAAGAGCCTCTGTTAAAGATATATTAAGAGAATACGTATTTTTTCTTTTTACAAAAAGCAATGATTTAGTGATTTTTATATCTGTCAGCCAAACCATGATATTCTTGACCATTTCTTTGAATGTTATATTCACATAAGTCCACAAAAAATTATTATAGCGACTTTGCTTTATAATAAATTTAGGAAAATATGAACCTGTACCTTCATCAAAAATCAAATAATCAACATGATTATTTCTAAGAGGTAATGACAACAACAAGTACAGGTCTACCCCCATGGAATTGAAGATATGTATTGTTTGACTATTTTTCTCGAAGATTCGCCTTTTTAATAAAAAATAGTCACATTTAACATCGACATGCCTAAGTTCAACTATAGTGCAATTTGATAAAACAGGATGATCAAAATTCGCTTTGACAAAACGCTTTAATTCCAAAGGCAATACAAATATCAATCCTTTAGTTACACCTTTTATCAACATATTAGCCATTACATTATCTAAATGCCATGTAGAATACACATAAGCAATAAATTGATAGTTGATAATATTAATATCATTCAGTGCTTCTGAATATTTCTGATATACTACACACTTACTCATAAAAGCCAATCAGGTTTATAGTTATTAACATTGTTATTTAACGCTTTACCAACCATTACCCGAAGAGAAAATACAATAATTAGCTGTGTCACTGTATATATTAACGCCGTAAGAAACAAAGAATACCTTGTCAAAAGAAAAGATAAAAGCAAATGTATCAATGCTGCTGAAAATGTAATCTTCATTATCTGTTTATTCATTCCATAATAAAATAAATAGTTACAATATAAATAATAGATACATTGAAGGAAACCATAAGGAACTAAAAGATAATAATATATTAACGAATTCGAATAATTAGGTAGTGCAAACGGAATAAATAAAGAAACTACTAACATCATACCAATACTGATTACCGTATAAAATCCTATCATTTTTTTGGTATATCCACGCAACTTAGGTAATAATGTCTCAGTAGGATTAGAAAGTGATTTATAAATATCAATTGAGTTAGACGAGTTAAATGCCATACCTACCATATTCATGATATTTGCCAAATTTAAGGCAAAACTAAAAATTCCCACTTCATACATAGTATAACTATCATTGATTATATATCTATCACAGCCTTGCCTTATCCATATAGAGGTTGCATGAGGAATCAAGGGCATCCCCCAAAGTGCAATAGTTCGAAATGTAGTAATCGATAGTCCAGAAACAGTAAGTAATTTATTCTTTAAAAACACAAATACTGTAAAGAAAGCATATATAATTGTACAGAATAATAAAGAGTACACACGTCCATGCCATCCTGCATTAAACAGAACAATAAATAACAACGTAAGGATGAAGTTTATGAAAGCAAAACTGCAACTTATGATACCATACGCAATAATCCTTTCTTTTATACGATTATAGTCCAAATATAGATTTACATAAAAAGTTAAAAAAGAGATTGTCAATGCATAAAACACCTCAATTATTTTAAGCCCAAATAACTCCAGTGTAATAAAACTCCCCACACACAAAAGTAAAAGAGACAATACTACCATTACACACGGAATTAAGCATATACATGTCAGACTCTTCCTAAACTCTTCAAATGTTTTTTTAAAAAAAACTACAGACATATAGCCCTCTCCAGATAAGCACATAAAGAAGCCAAAGAGCATTATCAATGTGGTGAATAGACTTAAACTTCCATACTCTTCTGGTGTAAGGAAATTGGCAATAATAATCAAAAGAATAAAGTTTAGCCCTTTATTAAAAAAGGAGAACATTGAAAATAATCCCCCTTTTACAATTGTACTATTTCTATTCAGTCTCAGTTTCAATCTTAACATAGTATTTACTTTCAAGCATTCAGATGCTTCACTAAATCCTGTGCTTTAGCATACTCTTGTTTATTGCCTATATCTATCCAATAGCCAGATAAAGGATAACGAATGACATTTCTCCCTTCAGCTATAAGCCTATCCATAAAATCTGTGGCATTAAAAAAAGTATCTTTAGGTATATATTTTTCCATCATCTCTCTCTTGATGAGATAAATACCAGCATTAGCATAGTAGTTATAAGTTGGTTTTTCCAATACACCTTTCACGCTTTTTCCATCTAAATCAAAAATACCATAGGGAACAGACACCGAATAAGGTACTGCCACTACTGACAAATCAGCATCATGTTCTTTAAAATGTAGATAGAAATTCTCAAAATTAACATTGGTAAACAAGTCTGAATTCATTAATAAGACTGTGTCATTATAGAACTTTCTAACAAATTGCACTGCCCCCATTGTACCCAAAAACTCTGGTTCTCGTACAGTTTCTATCTTTATGCTATTCCTTTCTTCTCGATAATGTTCTTCTAATTGTTCTTTCAAATAATTGACAGTTACCGAGATATGCTTTACACCATAAGAAATCAAACTATCCACATTATAATCAATAATTGCCTTATCCCCTACTTTTAATAACGGCTTAGGGATTTTCTCGGTTAGAGGACGCAAACGCTCTCCCTTTCCACCAGCCATTAACACAGCATCTATTGGCAATTTTGATTTATACTTCTCTAAATTAATAATTTCTGCAATATGATTTTTATTATCCAATACAGGAACTAATCTCATTAATAAAGACTTCTGACGACAAAGGTGAACCACATCATCGTCCACTCCCAATCGTAAGAAATTGAAATCCCGATTCATTACCTGCTCTACCTTATCCTCAACTCTTGCCCCTGCAATTAAAGCCCGTCGCGAATCTCCATCAGTCAATGTACCAACCATTTTACAATCTTCATCAATAACAAAAAGAACTAATGGGCCATTTACAATAGAATTAATCTGTTTGAGCGCTTCTAATAGAGTTTTATTATATCTGATAATATGTTTGTCTTCCATATATTGATATGCTCTTATAATACTTATATTGCTGTCCAACCACCATCAACCATTAAATTATGTCCAGTAACAAATGAGGCTTCATCTGACAATAAGAAGCTAACAGCAGGAGCAACTTCCTCCGGCCGTCCTAAACGTTTTAACGGAGATTTTTTACTATAATTTTCAATAAAAGAGGAATCCTGTTTATCAATAATCCCCCCAGGCGAAACGACATTCACTCGAACTCCATATTTACCATAATACGAAGCTAAATAACGCGAAAAATTAATTATGCCTGCTTTAATAGCAGAGTATGCAGCAGGTGATGTTCCTCCATATCCCTCATAAATGGTAAAATCATTACCTACTACTCCATAAATAGATCCGAAATTCACAACAGAACCATATCCTTGCTTTTTCATTATTTCAAGAACTTTTTGGCATAAATAAAAACAACTATTTAACTGCCAATCAACATTTCTACGCCATGATTCTAAAGGTATATCTTCGAAAAAAGCGCCCCAATCTTTTGTCCTTGGATATCCACTATTTACTAAACCATCAATTCGGCCATACTTCGATACAACCCAATCAACCATTTTATCTATTTCACAATACGAGGTTACATCAAGATGATAAGTTCCAGCATTTAAGTCTGTACTAAAAGCAATATCTGCACTAAGAACAACCGCATTCTTTTTAATAGCATCCCTTACTATTTCACGACCTATAAGTCCATTGCCTCCAACGACTATTATAATTTTATTATTCAACATCTTATCATATATTTTTCTACTTACTTAAAAGATGGGTACTACAAATAGAACCAACTTCAAGATGATTTTAAATAAATTATGCTAAACGAGCAAAGCCGCCCTGACATACTGGACCTTTAAGATAACTTGAAATATTTTCATTCTCAATTGCCGTAGACATAATGGCAAAAACCTCATCACATGCCTCAAGATATTTTTTAATATGTACTTCTTTATGAGCATAACTGGCATAATAAGCATCACTTACAAGGAATCCGCGCACAAGCATTTCTTGCACAAATAAAGTCTTAAGTTCTAAAGGTGCAGCTTCAAAACATATATGCCCGAGAGGATATATTCCTGAAATATTAATCTGTATACCATGTTTTTTAGCCAATTCCGTCCATCCTTCTTGAACAAGCCTGCCACATTTGCACATATGATTTTGGACATTATTGGCTTTATATTTCTTAATTGTAGCTAATGCTGCTGCAAAACCTATTCTTTCAGTCCAAAATGTGCTACTTATGAAACTATCTTGTGCTGCATCCATGAACTTCCCCTTTCCAATTATGGCTGCAATAGGATAGCCATTCGCCATACCTTTTGCAAATACTGCAATATCCGCATTTATATGAAAATATTCACAAGCACCACCGCAGTATAAGCGAAAACCACTTGTTACCTCATCTATAATTAAAGGAATATTTAACCGATGACACTCTTCTTCTATAATAGAAAAGAAATCAGCTTCCGGTTCCATATTACGTGCAGCTTCTAACACTATACCAGCTAAACTATGCTCATGTTCTTTTATTAGTTTATTGAACTGCTCAATTTTATTATACCAAAAAGGATATGATGTATCTTGAAGCTCTCGAGCTACCCCCACAGGACTTAAGCCTGGCAATAACTGACCATCTAAAGCAGAATCATCTGCAAGATTAGCCGATAAATACCAATCATGCCATCCATGATACCCACAAAATAAAATTTTGTCTTTTTTGGTAGCCGCACGTGCTATTCGTACAGCGACAGCCATTGCATCTCCCCCGCCTTTAGCATAACGAACTTGTTCAGCCCATGGATGCTGTTCAAGTAAAAGCTCTGCCAATTCAACTTCCTCAGGCACCATTAAAGTTGTCATACTACCATCATTAACAGCCTGAATAACAGCAGAATTAACATCATCATCAGCATAGCCTAAAGTACAGGCACCAATCCCCATATAACTCATATCTATGTATTTATTACCATCTAAATCCCAAATCTCACAACCTTTGGCCCTGGAATAATATGCTGGCCACAATTCAGGCAAAAATTTCTCTGGACGTTTTGACAATAATTGACCGCCTCCAGGAATAATTGATTTAGCTTTTTTATAAAGGAGTTGACCTTTACCGTCTTTGTTTAATTTAATTTCTTCCATTGTATTATTTTTTAAAAAAACCTTCTTGTTTCATTCTCATCATTGCTTCAATAATTGTAAAATCGACAATATCATCCACCTCGAAACTCTTCCATTTTGGCACTATGTATGGAAGAGTTTTATCATGATAAAAAGCCTTTTTCTGTATATATGCATCACACTTGCTAACATAAACAGAACCTTCAAAAAAGAAAATATCCGGTAAATCTTGGCGACGAAGTGTCTTCATTTGGTCTTCATATGGTAAAAGGAAACCATTTTCACTCAATTTCACCATAAAAGCCGGATGAACATCTTCCGCTTTACATACCCCTACTATACTATCACATTGAGGATTATCAATAAGTATCTCTATTGAGCTGTCTAAATCTTCAACATCTCGAAGAGGAGATGTTGGCTCTAAAAGAATAAAATAATCAAACATTTTCCCCATCATTTTATACCTATCTATAGTATAAATAATAAATGCTGATGACGGTGTTTTGTCAGTTGCAAGTTCAATTGGTCTTAACTCCGGTACACTAACACCAAACGTTTCTGCAACAGATGCAATTTCTTCACTGTCAGTTGAAATACATATTTCATCAATGTATTTACTTTGTTGAGCATGCTCTATAGACCAACCTATTAAAGGCTTGCCAAGTAAAGGGCGAATATTCTTTCCTGGAAGTCCTTTACTACCACCTCTAGCAGGGATGATAGCCAACACTTTTTTACCTTTGTACATATTTATAGATTATAAAATGATTTTTGTATAAGGTTATCCAATGATATTTTTTTAATTACTTGTAGAATAGAAGCTGTCGTATTCTCCTTTTCATAAGGATTGACTCTACCACTGGCTCTATCTTTCATTTCCTGTGAAAAGACTGTTTTCAAACCTTGCAATATTTCTTTCTTCGATGTGCCACAATGTAGTACACTATTTGCCGCAATGCGCCCTTTCTGACGATCACCTATGTTCAAAGTGGGAATGCCGAAACTGGGGACCTCAATGATACCACTAGATGAATTACCAACTACTGCAGAAACATATTGTAAAGTTGAAAGATATCGCACAAATCCTAACGAAGTATAAGCTATAGCCCGTCCTTCATTTACCTTTGTATACTCTTGTAGCATCTTCATAATGATACGCCCGTCTGTATCCGAATTAGGCATTGTAAAGATAATCCGATACTCAGGATATTCATCCAACGCATCTAGTAAATGTTGGCATTGCTCTGCTGCAGTAGCATTTTCTAAAGTTACTGGATGATAGGTTATAAGTAGTGTTTTGCGCGTTATTTCAAAATGAAGACTTTCTTCCAGTTCTTTCTTCGACATTAATTTCAGCTTCTTTATATTCTCAATTCCGATAGCACCGACATTAAATACTCGCTCTGGATTTTCCCCCAATTGAATAACACGCTTCCTATATATTTCCGTAGAAGTAAAATGTAAATGACTCATCTTTGTAATGGAATGACGGATACAATCATCATAAGCACCTTCCGTTATTTCTCCTCCATGAAGATGGGCTATGGGAATCTTATAAAATAATGCTGCCATAACAGCAGCCAGTATTTCAAATCGATCCCCCAATACAACTATCATGTCTGGTTTCAAATCTTCATAAACATCGGCAAAGCCAATCACACCCAAACCTAGTGATTTAGCTGTACCATTTGGAGTATCAGAAGAAAGTAGCATCACCACTTTCTTATTTATATGAAACCCATCTTTTTCGATTTCTCTATAAGTAAGACCAAATTCTGGAGATAGGTGCATATTAGTTACTACAATTTGTAATTCTAAATAAGAATCATCTTTAATGGCCTGCATCAATCCGCTAAGTAGACCATATTCAGCACGACTACCGGTTACTATGCAAACTCTACGTTTGTTCTGCTCCATACTACATTTCTATTTTATCATCCGCTTCATAAGTACGTGAAGCTTTGGTCCCAATAACTTCTTTCCATCGCATCGGAGAAACGCCATTTCCCGGACGTTTTATCGTTAAATTAGCTTCTGTAAGTACTTCACCAATGTCGATATGTCTAGCTGCTACAATACTTTTTCTTGCTATTGATTTATTTTTCATCTCTGATGTTGAAACAATCTTCTCTGAAGCACCCAAAGCCTGCTCTACATTACGAATAGCAGTTACCATAGTCTTAAGTTCATTAGGTTCTAACGAAGCTTTATGGTCAGGTCCTTCCATATTTCTATCTAACGTGAAATGTTTTTCTATCACTTCAGCACCCAATGCAACAGCCGCTATCGGAATTTCAATTCCTTGAGTATGATCAGAGTATCCGACCTTTACAGCTATTTTTTCCTTAATCGTGTTCATAGCCAATAAATTAACATCCTGCATGGGCGTAGGATATTCGGTATTGCAATGAAGTACAGTAATCATCTCTTTCAAAACACCATATTCCATCAACACAGCTATAGCATCTTGTATTTCTGCTAAAGTACTCATCCCAGTAGATAATATCACTGGTTCTCGATAAGATGCTATTTTCTTAATATAAGGATAGTTTGTTATTTCACCTGAAGGAATCTTCCAAAGCCCCAATTTTAAAGAAGCTAAATAATCTAGACTTTCCATATCAAAAGCTGTTGAAAAAAACTTGAGGTCTTTCTGTTGACAATAAGCTATCAACTCCTCGTGCTGCTCTTTCGATAGTTCCAACTTCTTCAACATAGCATATTGGCTAGAATTATTATCATGCATATTTCTCTGCTGATAATCTGCCATCTTTGCTGTTTTTGAAACAAGATTTTCCGCATTAAAAGTTTGAAATTTCACATAATCTACTCCTGCATCAGCAGCAACATCTATCAGACGCTTTGCTAATTCTACTGAGCCATTATGATTCACACCAGCCTCGGCTATTATCAACGTATGTTGCATCAAAGTTTTATTTTAAGAGTTGCGGGATTACCCGAGTAAATTCCTTTTTGAATAATATTCTTCCTAATCATAGAGCCTGCCGCCACAACACAACCAGATACTATGGAAGTTCCATTCACCATAATGGATTGGCTACCTAAAAAAGTGGCTTTCCCTACTCTACAATCACCATTGACCATTACTCCGGTAGAAATATGGCAATAATCGTCAATTATGGCATCGTGCTCCAGATTAGCAAAAGTATTGATTATACATCCTTTACCAATCCTAACCCCAGCATTTACAGATGTTTGGTGGAGGATAACTGTGCCTTCACCAATTTCAGCATATTTAGAGACATGAGCAGTAGAGGCTATAACAGTAGCTAAGTGTCCACCTACCTTCTGTATCTTCTCATGGAGGCGTATACGTAATGAAGCATCCTTGATAAACCCCAAAGTAACTACAAAATCATTATCTGATACATATTGAGGGATATCATCATCAGTACCGATAATCCAGTAATCTAGAATTCTATTACCCACATACTCAGGAAGATCCAAAATACCTTTAATAACATATCCAGCACTTTCTGCAGCATCTATCACAGACTTACAATGACCACCGCCACCTACTAATACCAAAGATTTTGCTAATACCATTGATTTACATTTGCTATAGAATTCTTAGGTAAATCATTTGTATCCAGACGTGGTAGTTTGTAAATAGCATCTGAAATTTTCGAATTGAAATCCACAATATTTACCTCAGTCGTCAGTCCTAATTTACAGCCATTTTCTTTTAATAAAGCTATCGTATCATCATTATAGTTACCATAAGGATAACAAATACTCCAATTATTAATATCGCCCCCTACTTCTGAAATAAATTTTATCGATTTTTCAATTTCAATTTGCTGTTTTTCTTTCGATAATGAACCCAACCAATAATGATCATAGCCATGGCTACCTATATGCATTCCACAATCTACCATACACTTTATTTGATCTATAGACATATATAGTTCTCTACTAAAAGCAGATTCATCTGAAGTTACAAATTGCAAAAACAGACTGTCCGTTATTTTCCTTCTTAACTCCTCTTCAAGTTCTACTTGCAATAATCGTTTAATAAAAATAACTTCCTTACAATCAAATCGATCAGCTATAGCTAATTTATTGAAATAATATTCGTAGGAATTCAAATCATATTCCTTTCTATATTGTGACAATAAATTCCTTATCATCACTAACAAATCATTTATTCTATTTTGAGGCGTAGATGCTAAAATAAAATGTATCTTATTTACATCCAACACTGTATGTTCAGTAACAGCTTTTACTGGAGGATAGAAAGCACCTTGAATTTTATGATGTTCCAATATGGGAAATACATTTGTAAAATGATCAGCATACGCATCATCAAAAGTTAGTAAGACAGCTTTAGAAGGTATTTTATCTTCTTTATTGAATGCAGCTATCACTTGCTCCACCGTCACAAAAGTATAATGTCGATTTAGAAATTGAACTTGTTCTCTAAACAAATTCAAGTCTAAACCTTTAATTTCTGGATAACGGGAGTTCTTTAAATCTCGCACGTAATGGTACATTACGACTGTTAATTTATTTTCCATATCTATATTATATTGGGACGATCTTGATCGGCATCTCCCTTAAAAATTACAACTTTAATATCTTCTTTGGATTTATAAGCATAATTCAGAAGATGATTCTCCCGAACAAAAGGTTCAAAATATTCTGGAATAACAAGTTCATTAGAAGATGTATCCAATTTATCAAATCCCCATGCCTCTATAATAGCCTCATCAATTCCATAATTTACTAAATCAATATACTCAGCATCAGAGTCTTGCAACATTTTTTGAAAGTCCTCGTATAAACTGCTATTTATAGAATCAAAGTTACCTAGTGCATCTACAATTCTAATTACAGAAGAATTTCTAATAAAAATGCTACGCGTTACAAAAATAAGCTCCAATTCATTTTCTCTATAAACTCCCCATAATTTATACTTATATATTGGATGTTTTAAATATCGATTATACAAGTAATTTATACTTTTTACAGGATGATATTTTACCGTTATATTATTATGAGCAAACAATACCTCTTCTGATTGTACCTTTTTAATGCAGTAAAGCTTATTATGGTTTTCCGGTACAATATATTTATATTCCAAAGGGATTTTAGCTATATCAAATTTTTTTCGTTTTTCATTCAAAATAAAGAATTGATTCATATAGCCTGTTTTGTACTTCATTACTTTATTTAATTTTATTGCTATAGGACTCAATCCTATTGATATATGTAGATTAGTCTTATAAAACCATTCAAACAACAACAATCCTAAAACACCTATTTCATCATTATGCACATCTTCTCTGATCTTCCAAATTCCACCCCAAGACTCATTATTAGGATATAACATAACATCATAATGAGATACAGGTATCAAACCGACAATACCATCAATTTCATTTGATATGGTATTCCATCCTATCAAAAAATTATAATCATCAGAAATTCTATTATAATGTTGAAAATCAAACAATTCATCTGATTTCACAAATACATGATCTTCTTTCCAATATTTATTTATAAATTCTATCAGAAGAGGCTTTTCCTCTTTAGAACATCTTTTAATTTTATAAATTGACATATTGTTTTCCATTAATATTTCAATATCGTTCCTCCCCAAGAATATCCCACACCAAATCCAGCAAGAAGTACATTCATATCTTTTTGGATTGAACCATCTTTTTGCGCTTCTACTAAAGCGATAGGAATACTATTGGATACGGTATTACCAAATTCAGATAAAGCATAGTAGAATCTACTCTTATCTATTTTACTTTTTTTTCTTAGAAATTCCAACATATATTTATTAGCTTGATGGTAAACAAAAAGATTGATGTCCTCCTTCTGCATACCATTTTGAGTAAGTGTATCCGTTATAAGCAGAGGAACATTATCTAAAGTAAAAGTAAATATTTCACTACCATTCATATAAAGATGATCCGAAGAAACAGGATTATTATTTTCATCAAAGTGTAAATCTGAAAGTAATTCAGGACAACGAGAACCACAAGTTTTCACTATTAAGTTTTCAGCCCCCGCACCATCTGTTCCTAAACAAAAATTACCAATTTCGGCTACTCCTTCTACTGATATAATAGTAGCCGTAGCCGCATCTCCAAAGATAGTTCGATTCCCCTTATCCTTAGGATGTAGATATTTATTATATGTTTCAGCTGTAAGTAGTAATATATTCTTTGCAACACCTCCACAAACTAAACCCTTAGCCAAAGATAAACCATATACATAACCAGAACATCCCAAATCAAAATCGAGTGCCCCTATATTAGTTCTCAAACTCAATTGATGCTGAATGATACAAGCTGATGTAGGCAGCTTATAATCCGCACTCTGTGTACAAAAAAGCACATAATCCACAGATTCTTTTTCAACTATCTTCTTCTCAAACAAACATTCAGCAGCTTTAATCGCTAAATCTGTAGCTGTTTCATCTTCTTTCGCTATATGCCGTTGATTTATACCTATCTTAGAGGCTATTTTCTCAACAGTCCACTCTGGAAAGTCTGAAGAAATCGCTTCATTTGTTACTATTTTCTCCGGTAAATAATATGCAATATCTTTTATAAAAGCTTTCATCTAGTTTAATCAATAAGAAACAGAACGCCCACCATCCAATAATAAATTTGTTCCCGTAGTCCACAAAGAGGCATCTGATAATAAATATATTACACCATATGCTACTTCTTCTGGCTTACCATATCTCTTTAAGGGATACTTTTCCTTATCCTTTTCAAACTGTTCGTTCGTAATATCTCCCCCGTTCATAATTGGGGTCTCTATCATACTCGGCATCACACTATTGACCCTAATATACTTAGGAGCAAGTTCTAAAGACATGGCTTTTATCAACCCATTTAATGCTCCCTTTGTAGAAGAGTATAATCCTCCTCCAATATAGGAAGAAATAATTCCAGATGTTGATGTTATATAAACTATTGATCCTTTTGAGGCAATTTTCTTTTTCTTTACTATTTCTTTGGTCAAAAACAAAGGTGAATTAAAATTCACATCAAACATTTCTTTTACTTCTTCTTCTTTCAAAAAAGCAAACAAAGAATGACCAGAAATACCTGCACATAAAACCAGACCATTACAGACAGGCATTTCTTTAACTACATTTTTCCTAAAAGAAGGATCAGTTATATCTCCAGCATATAATAGATGCCTTTCACCTTCCATCAAAGCCAGCGTTTCTTCCAAACGTTCCTTATTACGAGCAGTAATAATCAATTTAGCTCCCATCTTTGAACACTCTATAGCAATGGAACGTCCAATGCCAGAAGAAGCTCCTGTTACTAATATCGTTTTATCTTCTAAGGAAAACGGATTATACATTATATTTCAATTAAATCAGGTACTACAATTTTTTCTGTCTCAAAATAAACACTTCCCCAAGACAAACCTACACCAAAACCACAAGCAATATGTTTCAAAGACTTATTTTTTAGTTCTGAAGCTATTTGAGAAACCATAGTAAGTGGTATAGAAGCACAACTTGTATTACCAAAATCTTTTAAACAATAAGGTGTTTTCGCCGACGTTAATTTCAATTTTTTACGTATCTTTTCATTCATAAATAAATTTGCTTGATGAAAAAGGAAATAATCGATAACTTCCTTGTCTAACTCAAACTTTTCAATTAAACCTTTTACACTACTTGGTGCTTTCGATATACCAAAAGAAAATACATTCATACCATCCAACTTTAGTTGAAGTCTATTGGCAACAATTCCATTTCCTTTATCTACCATTGCAAAAGAGGTCTTTGTAACTGGATTTCGATACGCTCCATCCTCTATTACAATAGCATCATATCCCTTTCCATCTGTATTAAACGAAAATTGTAAACCATTAGCATCTATTTCATATTCTAATGCAGTTGCTGTTCCTGCATCACCAAATAATGGATAGGTACTTTTGTCTGCTTCAGAACAAAACTTCAAAACTGTATCTCCAGCCAATAATAATGCTTTCTTCATACATCCATTTTGAAGCAAAGAAGCAACAACGCTCAATCCATATACCCAACCAGAACAACCTAAAGAGATATCCAAAGTATAACAGTCTTCATTCAAACCCAATCGTTCCTGAATAACACAGGAAGTAGCCGGTGTAATATAGTCCGGAGTTTGAGTTACGAAAACTATCGCATCTATTTCTTCTTTGTTCCATTGTAATTCACCTATTAGCTTTTCAGCCGCAATTACACACAAATCTGAAGAGCATACAGATTGAGAAGCTTTCCGTCTACTTTCTATCCCTGTAGTATTGAAAAAAGTCTCATACCCACCCCATTTTTGATATATATCAACATTATATTCAACAGAGGAAGGTACACAAGCTGCAATACCAGATATTTTGGTTTGTTTTATATTAAGAAAGGCCATTACCTTCTACCCTCTACTAATTTGAATAAATCCTCTATGGTAGAAACGATACGTATATCATCTCCTTTAATACGTACACCATACTCTTCATCCACCATTGCAATAATACTTAATGCTGTTAAAGAAGACCATTCCTCTAAATTTTTAAAATTAGTTTCTGCCTGGATTTTTGCAGCATCTGTTTCTTCAAACTGTTCTGCGAAGTTCTCAATAAATTTTTTTAGTTCCATTTTCTTTTTTTTTATTTTACCCCACTCGGTATGTTAACTACTCTATCTGCAAACCAGATGGTATTCTTCAAACCATCTGTTTCGCATTTTTCAAACATAGGTAAACGATTCATCAGTTCCCATATGGGACGCGTCATTACCTTATGACCGTTTGTATATTCTAGAAAAGCCAATTGTGATGCTTTGTCTTGTAAAATAACAGAATTAAACCAAAAATTGGATTGGCTATCCCTAGGTTCATCAAAGAAATCAATATCTACTATATCATTAAAAAAGGTTTTATAGCGTTTAGCCGTATCACGTTTATTTGCTAAAATAGTTTCTATTTGTTCCAATTGAGCACACCCTAAAGCTGCATTGATATTAGGCATACGATAATTATAACCAATATGGTCGTGCACAAATTCCCATCTATGCGGCATTTTTGCCTGCGTGGTTATATGTTTAGCATATTTTGCCAACTCTTCATTCTGGAAAAGTAACATTCCACCACCTCCAGTTGTAATGGTTTTATTTCCATTAAAACTAATAACTCCTACTTTCCCAAAAGTACCAGTATGTTGTCCTTTATAATAGCTACCTATACTTTCAGCAGCGTCTTCTACCAATTCTATATGATATTCTTTGCAAATATCAACTAATTCGTCAATCTTTACCGGATGCCCAAAAGTATGCATAGGTACACAACATTTAATGCGACGACCTGTGTTTTTATTATAGCATTGGTTATCTCTAATTTTCGCATGCGTTTCTAACCATCCTCTTACAGCTTTAGGAGATAAGCCCATCGTTTCTTTATCTACATCAATAAAGACAGGATGCGCACCAATATAGCTGACAGCATTACAAGTAGCAATGAATGTTAAAGCTTGCGTAAGCACCTCATCACCACGTTCCACGCCAACCAATAACATAGCCATGTGTAAAGCATTTGTACCACTTACACATACTACAGCTTTTTTAGCACCTGTATAAACTGCAACCATTTCCTCAAATCGGTCAACAAACTGGCCTACACTTGAAACAAATGTTGTATCAATACATTCATCGAGATACTTCTTTTCATTACCCCCAAAATAAGGAGAATGCAAAGGAATAAAATCATCCGACTTATATAGGTCATGAATAAAAGATGTAATTTTATGATACATAGTACTACATTTTTTGATCTAAGTTTTTCCCTTTCTCCACATGCTCAAAATTAGGTAAAAAACGCTTTATTACAGCTATAATGTCCAATTTTGTAAAACTTTTCCTATGAAAAACTTCTTCTAATTCGTCAAAAAAGATATCCAATTCATACATCGGGCGTTTTTGTACCCCTTCAATGACTCCCAAAGAAGAAAAACGGCTCATATTCAATTGCTCACCAGATACATAAAATTCTTCATAGTCTTTCTCACCAGTAGTATCACTTTTGAAATAGATTACAGGATATACTTTACTATCTTCCGACATTTCCGCAGCATACTTTTTGGCTTCTTCTTCTGTAACACATTCTTTTTTCTCATAGCCTAAAGCTGCCAAGAACTTATCACAAATAGATGAGAAAGTAATCATCGTCTCTTCACTTAACTTAGGAAAGAATATTTCTCCATTGTGCCCCAATACGCAGGCAAGCATACATATCTGGCCACTCTCTTCAGGAGATACAAAGTAACGTTTTACATCACAAGGAGCAGCCAAAGGTTGCTTTTTCATAATACGGTCAATGAATCCGGAAAGTAGAGAGCCATTAGAAAAAGCGACATTGGCAAAACGGGCAGTAGTAACTTTAAATTTAGAAGTATAGCCCATAATCATATCTTCCATAATACGTTTACTAGCTCCCATTATATTAACAGGATTAGCAGCCTTATCCGTAGAGACACAAAAAAAATGTTTCGGTGGATATTCAGCCAGCAAATCCAAAAGTTTTCTTGCCTTTATTACATTATTTTCAATCAACGCCTGTACAGAGTACTTATCTTTCTCACTACGTACATGCTTATGGGCCGAAAAATTAGCAACTATGTCAAATCCCCCTTCCTCACGGAATATGCGTTCAAAAATTGGATCAGCAAAATTCAAGGTATATGTACGATATTCTTCAGGGACATACATACCATGAGTGGAACGCAAATCACGGGTAAGTTCCACAAGTCCGTTTTCATTCAAATCAATGACCACTAGTTTAGAGGGTTTAAAGGGAAGGATAGCACGTATATATGAAGAACCTATAGAACCAGCACCACCGATAATCAACAGACTCTTTCCTTCTATCTCTTGTACGAGTATCTCCTTGTTTGCCTCAATATCCGAGGCAAACATACTGGTGGAACGAGAAGTAATATTCTCGCTAATAAAACTATTTATATTAATCATAACCAAGACTCTTCTAGTTCTTCAAATGGATATGGATTTTCCTGAAAGCTATTTAATTCTTCTATAATTTCTGCTTGTTCCAATGTTAATTCAGTCTTATTCCAACCGGTAATAATCACATGCGCTTCCTTTGCCAGTTCCTCATCATAAAACTCACCATAGCAATAGGTCAGAAGACGTACCTTAAGTAATGAAGGAGAAAGTTTTGGAAGTACCTCCCAGCTACGATCCAAAACACTCTGAATATATTCCTGCTTACTACCATTATCATAAATAGTAGCAGCAAAAGCTACCAACAAGCCAAGACAGAGCTCAGCCTCTTCCTCAACCGTAGTTCCACGAGTATTATAAAGTTCAATAGCTCGTTCGTAGACATCACGATTCAAACATGTAAATTGGTCCGCATAAACGGGGCTTCCATCTAGCCCATAAGTTAGAAGATGATGGGCTAAAGAAAATAATGATGAAGAATTAGAATCCATATTATAAATTGTTTTATTTCAAAAAGAGAATTTCCCTTAACAGACTTAAGATGATAATAGTATTATCAACCAATAGCTACTATTAATACTATTATCAATCAATAACTACCGGTTCAACAAGCGAAGGTGGTATAAAAGTAGTAGCAATAGCCATGACACCTTCAATATTAACGACCACGCGGCGATCATGCCTGATGCGAACAAACTCGCCGATAACGCCTTTAAAGACACCATCTGTGATACGAACTTTCTGACCTTTCACCAGGTTCAATTCAGCTGACTCAATATAAAGAACTGCTTCGTCGTAACTACCCGCCACGAGAATAAAGTTACGCATCTGCGCATCAGGAATAACGACCGGACGACAATATTCACGATTCATAATGAAACGTATAGGCATTTTTCCCTCGAGTTCATCCTTCAAAGCATCTATATGCTTACGAGTAGAATGAATAAAGACAAGATTATGTATGGCAGGAACCAACTTACGTACACGCTTACCACCTTTCATTACTATTCCGTAACGCATAGGGATAAAACTCTCTATGTTTTCCTCGTCCAAAATAGCTTTCAAAGCCAATTCACGACTATAGGAAACGCGAACTGCAAACCAGTGGAGTAATTGAGAGTTAGGAGTAGAAAGTTGAGAGTCAGTACTTTCGTTCATGAAATTTTCGCGAAGTTACTTCGCGTCAGGATATTTTTTAGGGACACCGGAGTAGCGAAATACCTACCGGTCAAGTTATGTAATGCGATTATTTTAAGTAGCCTAACTTGCATTCATTTTATTCCAGCGCTTCCTACCGTCGCGGAAAAAGAAGCAATGAAACAGTTATGTGGAACTTTTTATAGATAAAAAGCTATAAACGAATAGATTAGAGAGAAAAATCGTTTTTTAATCGTTCGTTTAATATGTGTAAATATTTACGAAAGAAGAGTCGTTGTCAGGATAATAATCCGAATAGATATTAATGATATTTATTTTGAGAATAACAATTTGTTTATTAGGTATTTATATGAATAGGAAAGTGCTCGTAAGATTATTTTTATTAAACATCTTGCACATTCCAAAAATACCTTTTATCTTTGCACCATTAAACGAACGTTTTTTGCACACCCACAAAACAAGAATTTATTCCCCTATATACCAACCTATTAAGTAACATAAAGAAAAGTTTCAAATTAACATTAATCCCGATATTCTTGCCCACTCTTCTTTTTACACTTACCTTCGCAACTTACAACATATTTTTTCATCACTAATTCCAACATTAAAAAACATCTGAAATATGGAAAAGAATAAAGTAAATACAGCAACAAAAAAAAACTGCAAAAAAGAACAAGAATAATAGTAAGAAACCAATAAAACAAGGTATTAAAGCAAAAAGAGGACCCAAACCCGGGGCTACGATTACAAAAATAATCGATCGTCGGGACATTATAGAAAAAGCATTTTTAGAGCTCTACATGATAAATTGTCTGAACGCGTCTCCAGAAAACGGATTGGCAACGCTTGCACGTTTTTTACACAAAAGAGAAAAGTTTCAGAAAAAAACGGTAAACGAATATCAGTCAACACAATAAGGCAGGATTTGATTGATTTACTTAAAGAGTCTAAGTACACAAATCCGAGAAATAGAAAGAGAAAATAACAACAAAAAACAGGTATGAATTAGTGTTGAACAACATGTTGTAAAAAGACTTAATTTTGCCCCCGCTTTGGCAAAGATTAAGCCCTGCAGATGAGAAGATGCCGCTTTATCCAAAAGTGACATCTTCTTTTTTTGCCCGACACAAACACTTACTAAAGAATTAAAAATGAAAGAATAAAAAAAATAAAATGTAATGGAAAACGTTTTCAAAATGTCACTATTCATGCCCCCTATCTCGCCGATAAAGGACAAAACAACCGGAAGAACTGTAAAGAGCGCCACACTTACTCCGCTACGGACTATAAATCTGGAAGAAATATATAAACTGATAACCTCCAACGAGAAACTCACTGCACTGACTCTCGAAGTGCGAAACGCCGCACTGTGGGGTGACGAAAACACCAGCCGTCTCCTGAAGCAGCAGACACTGCCCTACGTGACTCCCTGCGGAGTCTTCACCCGTCGCCGAAGCGACTGCCTGGAAGAGGCGTCCGGACTGGTAGTAGTGGACATCGACCATCTCGAATCCACCCAAGAAGCCGAAATCCTGCGACAGGAATTATTTGATGACCCGTATCTGTGTCCCGCACTGGCATTTATCAGTCCCAGTGGACTGGGCGTGAAAGCCTTCATTCCTCATACCTCGGAACAAAACGCCACAGATGGAATCCGCTGGGCCATGAACTATGTACACTGCATGTACGACAGCAACCACCGCCAACCCGGAAAAGGAGTAGATACATCGGGAAAAGACCTCGTACGCTCCTGCTTCCTCTGCCATGACGAAGGAGCGCTTTTGAGAATTAAAAAATAAACGTCGAAAATTAAGCTCACGAATCAATATCGCAAATTATAATTCAAATTACTCAGAACCAATGGAACAATTATCCTCATTGCACCGCCTGACCGAAGCCGTAAGAAATGCAGGAGCCGACATCGCTCCCACTTATCAAGAGTACATACAACTGGCATTTGCCATCGCCACCGACTGCAGTGAAGCGGGCCGCCAAGATTTCCTGACCTTATGCAGTTTCTCACCAAAGTACGATCCACGAGCAGCCGACAAACTATTCAGCAATGCACTGAAAAACGGACACAACGACGTACACATAGGCACCGCCTTCCATCTGGCCGAACTTTGCGGCGTAAAAGTCCAATCCGAAATTCCACACGGGTTTGGTACACTTGGTACACAAGATTCACACTCCTCTTCCGCCTCACACACGCACGCACGTGAAGAAGATGTATCCGCACATGAGGAAGAAAACCTACTGGACAGCAGTCCACTCTCTCCCCTGCCCACTTTCGACGAGCACACACATTGGCCTTATCCCTTGAACCGCATCGTTAGCTACGGCACCTCCCGTGCCCAATGCGACGTACTGCTACTGGGAACTGTCACCGTACTGGGTGCCAGCATGGGACGGCACGTGCGATGTGCCTACGGAGGAAAAATGATCTCGCCCTGTCTGCAAACTTTCATCACAGCACTGCCCGCATCAGGCAAAGGCGTGCTCTCGCTGGTACGCTTACTGGTAGAACCCATTCACGATGAAGTACGCAAACAGGTGACGGAAAGTATGACATCCTACCGCCGCGAAAAAGCAAAGTACGAGACACTGGGCAAAGAACGTGCAAAGACCGAGCCTCCCGTAATCCCGCCCAACAAGATGTTCCTCATCTCCGGCAACAACACCGGAACGGGTATTCTGCAGAACCTGATGGATTCTGACGGCACCGGCCTGATATGCGAAAGTGAGGCCGACACCATCTCTACCGCCATAGGATCGGAGTACGGCCACTGGAGCGACACCATGCGCAAAGCCTTCGACCACGACGGCCTCTCCTACAACCGCCGCACCGACCGGGAATACCGCGAAGTGAAAAAGAGTTATCTTTCCGTACTTCTTTCCGGCACCCCCGCACAAGTGAAACCCCTGATACCCAGTGCCGAAAACGGACTCTTTTCCCGGCAAGTATTCTACTACATGCCCGCCATACACCACTGGCAGAACCAGTTCGACCGCAACGACAACAATCTCGAAGAGATATTCACTGCACTGGGCATGGAATGGAAAGACAAGCAGAAGACCATCGTCATGAACGGACTTTTCACCCTGCGCCTCACCGACGGGCAGAAAGAGGAATTCAACCGGTTATTCTCCGGTCTATTCGTACGTTCCGGACTGACCAACGGTGACGAAATGTCGAGCAGCGTGGCGCGTCTGGCCATCAACATCTGCCGCATCATGGAAGTGGTGGCCATGCTCCGCGTATTGGAGCATGGAGAGATAGCCGATTCACCCAATGTATCGCCCGACCCGAATACCTCTCCGGACAATCTGAAGGATCACATCATCAGTTTATGGAACCTCATCATCACCCCCGACGATTTCCATGCCGTGCTGGCGCTGGCCGAAAGCCTCTACCGCCACACCACCCATATCCTCTCCTTCCTACCTGCCACCGAAGTCACCAGCCGGGGCAATGCTGACCGGGATGCACTGGTACAATGCATGGAAAAGAAATTTACACGGGCCGAATTCATAAAAAAAGCCGAAGAGATGGGCATTAAGCCCGGAACAGCCTCTACCTGGCTCAAGCGCTTGCAGAAGCACGGTCTGGTGGAGAGTGTGGATGGAAACGGAACTTATCAAAAGCCCTAACCATAAATACGCACGTGTGTGCGAAACGAACGGGAACAGTGAACCTCTGTACCAAGTGTACCAACCTCAACTTTACGCCGCCCAACCTCAACTTTAAGGTTCGCCAAGTGCAGCCGCTATCAGGCTCACCTGGGCGGACGTATAGGTGCGGGAGTGAGAGGACGTCCCCACAGCGGCCAAGTCATCACACAGGCCGGGATAAAGTTCAATCCAATGCTTCAACTTGCGGTAAGCGGATTCGGGACAAAGATTGGGGCAATAAAGCTGGGCAAGTTCGGTGCGCCCATAGGTACGGATTTCAAAAGTGTTCATATCTGACATTCATGTGTTATATTTCATCAAATATAGCTATAAATCATGACATTGGCAACTATACGTATATAAATAACAGACAGAAACCGTCCATAACCGACCGTAACAATCCGAAAGTGCCAAACGCCTGTATACACGGTATTATCTTTGCATCGTTGAGTTCAACACCGTGAATATTTAATTTTTTAATTATTAATTTTTAATCTGTTTATCAAACTATGATTCGTTACAAAAAGTATCAAGTGACGGGCGAAAACAGCCCGCTGAAAGGTCTCTGGTATGCACGTCCCGTAATTGAGGAGACTTTCGACATTGAGAAGCTTGCCAAGCACATGTCCAACCACAACACCCCCTACTCGTCCGGCGTCATCAAGGGAGTGCTGACTGACATGGTCTCTTGCACCAAGGAGCTGATTCTGGACGGAAAGAATGTAAAAATGGACGACCTCGCCATTTTCTCCGTGGGAATTGTCAGCAAGAAAGGCGCGCAATCCGCTGCCGACTTCTCACTGGCCAACAACATAAAGGGGCTGAAACTCCGTGCCCGTGCCACGGGAGAACTGAGCAATGCACAGATTAACCTGGAAGGGCAGATGAAGGAGTCTTCCATGTACACCGTAGAAGGCAAACCGTCCGGTAATAAGCCCGACGGAAGCGGCGGAGGAAACGACGGGGGAATTGAAGATGACCCGTTGGGATAATCTAAAGCCGGGGCTTTAGAAATTAAAAATTAAAAATTAAAGGCTGCGCGAGGATTTAATCTTCAAGTTTCAATGCTTAACATTTAATTATTAATTTTCCCAGTGTTCAATTTTTCAAGTTCTAATTTTTAATTATTAATTATCCACTCATCATGAATGAAGAAAAAAAGTCAAAATCCGTATGGGGTATTGTCCTCAAAGTAATCATCACCGTAGCCACCGCCATAGTGGGAGCTTTAGGTTTAGGCGCCTGCAAGTAGCCATGCGTACGATTACCCTCCTCATTATTCATTGCTCGGCCACGCCTCAGGGCGTGCGCCTGAGCCTTGAGGATTGTCGTCGCGAACACATCCGCCACCGTGGCTTCAACGACATTGGCTACCATTTCTACGTAACCCGCGACGGGGAGATTCATCGTGGCCGTCCAACGGAAAAAATCGGTGCGCATTGCCTCAACCATAACCGCCACTCCATCGGCATCTGTTACGAAGGAGGACTGGATGCCGAAGGCCGACCGTCCGACACCCGCACGTTGGAACAAAAGGCTTCACTGCTGGCCCTTCTGCGTGAGTTGAAACGTATTTTTCCACGCGCACTGATTGTGGGGCATCATGATTTGAATCCGATAAAACCTTGTCCGTGCTTCAATGCGGAAAGGGAATATAGGGGGCTGTAAAAGACTCCCTTTTTTAAAATAAAGGCTTTCCGGGAATTTAGTGCCTGTTTTTATTTAAGTTTCGTAAGCTTTGTATAAAGCTTATAAATGATAATTTAGGGAAGAGAATTGATACGCGGACGACGCGGATAAAGCGGACGAACGCGGATTTCTTTTTTATCTTCCCAATGGATGCATTAAACATAGCGCAGCCTTTAAAATCCGCGTTCGTCCGCCTTATCCGCGTCGTCCGCGTATCAATTCTCGCCGCTAAATTATCATTTATAAGCCTTATCAAAGTTTGCGAAACTTGAGTTTTTTATAATTCTTTTGTACCTTTGACGCTCATTATTCAAAAAACGATTCAACATGATACAGTTATTTCACCGTATGATCTCTGCCGCCCTCAGTATTTCTGAGAAACAAATCGGCCATACGCTCGATTTATTGGCGGACGGAGCTACGATTCCCTTCATCAGTCGCTACCGTAAAGAAGTTACCGGAGGATTGGATGAAGTACAAATTGAAGCAATCAAAACCCAATATGAGAAGCTGAATGAACTGGCTAAACGAAAAGAAACCATCGTCAGCACTATCAACGAACAGGGGAAAATGACTCCTGAACTACAAAAGCGTATTGATGAAACCTGGGATAGTACCATTCTTGAAGATATTTACCTACCCTACAAGCCCAAACGCCGTACGCGTGCAGAAGTAGCCCGTCAGAAAGGTCTGGAACCCTTGGCCACTCTACTGATGTTGCAGCGGGAGCCGAACCCGGAGAAGCGTGCAGAAGCATACGTCAAAGGAGAAGTGAAAGATGCGGAAGATGCATTGAAGGGAGCACGGGATATTATTGCCGAGCAGGTCAGTGAAGACGAACAGGCACGTAACACTGTACGTTTCGCCTTCTCCCGTCAAGCTGTCATCACGGCTAAAGTGGTGAAAGGAAAAGAGAGTGAAGCTGATAAATACCGGGATTACTTTGAATTCAGTAAGCCACTGAAAAAATGTACCTCACACCAATTGCTGGCTATTCGCCGTGCCGAAGCCGAAGGGCTGTTGAAAGTCAGCATAAGCCCTGATGATGAAGAGTGTGTGGAACGTCTGGAACGCCGTTTCGTCCGTAGTAACAATGCTTGCGGAGAACAAGTGGCGGAAGCCGTACAGGATGCCTATAAACGTCTGCTGAAATCTTCTATCGAAACGGAATTTGCCGCACAAAGTAAAGAACAGGCGGATGAAGAAGCCATCCGGGTATTCGTTCAGAACCTGCGCCAATTATTACTGGCTTCTCCATTGGGACAAAAGCGGGTAATGGGCATCGATCCGGGATTCCGTACAGGTTGCAAAGTGGTATGCCTGGATGCGCAAGGCAATTTGCTGCACAATGAAAATATCTACCCGCATGCTCCGGTACACAAAACCGCAGAGGCCGTGTCTAAAATACAAAAGATGGTAGAAGCTTACCGGATAGAAGCCATAGCGGTAGGAAACGGAACAGCAAGTCGTGAAACAGAAGAGTTTCTGAAACACCAGACCTTCAGGCAGGAAATCCAAGTATTTGTTGTAAGCGAGCAAGGAGCTTCCATTTACTCTGCATCCAAGATTGCCCGTGATGAATTTCCGGAATACGACGTCACAGTGCGCGGAGCTGTATCCATCGCCCGCCGACTGATGGACCCGTTGGCTGAGTTAGTAAAAATCGATCCGAAATCCATCGGTGTCGGTCAATACCAGCATGATGTAGACCAGACGAAATTAAAGAAATCACTGGACCTGACCGTAGAAAGTTGTGTAAACCTGGTGGGAGTAAACCTAAATACGGCAAGCAGCCATCTGCTGACTTATATTTCGGGTTTAGGCCCTCAACTGGCACAAAACATAGTAAATTACCGTGCTGAAAATGGTGCATTCGCTTCGCGTAAACAACTGATGAAAGTGCCGCGCATGGGAGCCAAAGCTTTTGAGCAATGCGCCGGCTTCCTTCGTATTCCTCAAGCCAAAAATCCTTTGGATAACACAGCCGTCCACCCGGAGAGCTATTGTATAGTAGAACAAATGGCCAAAGACTTGGGATGCAGCGTAGCAGAGCTTATTACCAGCAAGGAACTTCGCCTGAAAATCCAACCGGAAAAGTACCTCACTCCTACCGTGGGCATGCCTACCTTAAAGGATATCCTGCAGGAATTGGAAAAACCGGGACGTGACCCGCGAGGCCCGATCCAAATTTTCGAATTTGATAAAAACGTACGTACCATCAATGACCTGCATGAAGGTATGGAACTTCCCGGCATTGTAGGTAATATAACCAACTTCGGCGCTTTCGTGGATATAGGCATTAAAGAAAACGGCCTGATTCATCTTTCACAACTTGCCGACCGTTTTGTTTCCGATCCGAATGAAATTGTATCTATTCACCAGCATGTCCGGGTTCGGGTATTGAGTGTGGACATGGATCGCAAACGAATCGCTTTGAAGCTAATTTCAGAGTAATCACAATAGCAATAATCATCAACGCGGTGCATAGGATGGAGCCCTCGAAACCGAATGTACCGCCGTTGATGATATTCTCTTCCGGTAATTCCAAAGACAATAAAGTACCGCCCAATCTTCCTCCACTTACTTCGAAACCGAGAATCGGACCTTGCAGCCAATTCCAGAAAAGATGAAGAGCGATAGCAAACCATAAATTACGCGTATATATATAGGTAGAACCTATTAAAATTCCCGCCAACAATATATTCAGAAAAGCAATCAGAGAAAAGTTGGGATTAAAAATATGCATCAGGGAAAATAATGCAGAAGAAAGAAACAATGCCACAAAGCGATTTACACCTGCGGTCAGCAAATGCCCCAGGACAAAACCACGAAAAGCAATCTCTTCTGTAAGAGCAACCAGCAACATTAATATCCAGGACAGCAGTAAATCGTACGCGCTAAAGTGCACGGCAGCAATTTCAACCTCTCCTATCGCATATAATATTCCAAATCCGACAGCATAGATTGCCAAGGCAACGAATGTGCCCCAGAAGATATCTTTTGCACGCCCTTTCAGGGATAATCCCAAATCTGCAATCGGAAGATGGTCCCAATTCTTCAGCAGAACCCAAGCCGCCAAAAAACTCCCAGCCAGAAAAGCACTCTGCATCACAACTTCTTCCAATATTCCACTTATCTTAAAAAAAGAGAGCGGCTTTATGCAAACAGCTGCCAATATTCCAGTAAATCCCAGCATCAAAAATATATAAACGGTAATCTTGACCGAAACAACCAAATAAGTGACAAGTTTTGACGGTTCCTTGACAGTATTTGCATCTTCATTCATTGATTCCATATCCTTCGTTTCTTTATGTTAATACCCCGGCAAAAATACCTATAAAATTAAAAATAGAAAGCTATTTACTGTAAAAACCGTATATTTGTCTAAACATATATGTAACAGCCATGAAGATAAAACGAATATTCGCCACTATAATGCTGGCTGCATGTACTTATGTAGCAGTTGCACAAAATGCAGGCAACCCAGCCAATAACAAAACATTTTTCGTTGCCAAGCCCGGTACTTTAGTATCCATGCTCACAGAAGATGAAGCCAACAGCGTCACTCATCTTACATTGACCGGGAAACTGAACGCTATTGATTTCAAACACCTGCGGGATGAATTCAAAAATTTGCAGGTACTGGATATCTCCAATGCATCAATCAGTACTTATGCCGGGAAAAGCGGTACTTTTCCTGATCGCTTCTATATATATCCACCTAATTGTGTACCTGCTTATGCATTCTGCCAGCAAACCAATGACAGTACCTTTACCGGAAAATCAACGCTCCGGAAAATTATTCTTTCAGAGAAAATCAAGAACATAGAAGATGCTGCATTCAAGGGATGTACGAACCTACAAGTATGCCAACTACGAAAGAAGACTGCTCCCAATCTGATGTCTGAAGCCTTGGCAGATAGTATTACGGCCATTTTTGTGCCTCTGGGTAGCAGTGACTCTTACCGTGGCAAGAAACATTGGGATACCTTTGCCGTGATAGAAGGTGAACCTGTAGAAGTCTCTGTACAGATAGGATTAATGGGAAGCCTTGCCAGTGAATTGGTAGAAGCCGGTTTGCAACCTAAGGATGTAAACTTCCTGACTGTAGAAGGTAAACTGGATGAAGCGGATTTTATCCTGATCCGGGATTATATGCCTAATCTCGTTGCTGCAGATCTTAGTAAATGTAGCGCCACAGCTATTCCCGAATATACATTCACACAGAAGAAATACTTACTGCGTATTCAGCTTCCCAAAGGTTTGAAAAGTATCGGGCAACGTGCTTTCAGCGGCTGCGGACGTTTATGCGGTACATTGGAATTACCTGCCGGAGTGACGGCTATTGAATACGGCGCATTTATGGGATGTGATAACCTGCGTTATGTAGTAGCTACAGGGAACAAGATCACGACCTTGGGAGATAACCTGTTTGGAGAAGACGGAAAGAACAAATTGATTTATAAGTAAGCATGGTGAAAGTGAATGGGGAAAAGATATGATAGGACTATTATACACTCTGCCCCAAGTTGGGGCAGAGCCACGGTGTTCAGCATGAAAGCAGGTCGTAGCTTTAAAGGCTCTGCAAACTTACATGATAGGTTTTACGATTTCTATTTTAAGTCCCAGTGCATCAATAATACGAAAAAACAAACCAACCCCCGGCTCTATAACTCCTTTTTCTATTCTTGATATATAGGTCTTATTAGTTCCTACTTTTTCAGCCAGTTCGGATTGTGTCATTTTTTCTTGCTTCCGTGCATCACTAATTATTTGCCCTACACAGTAAGAATATGCTTCTTTGCGAAACTCTTCTCTTTCAGGTGAGCCCACTTTGCCATATAATTTATCTAATACGGCATCCATACTTCCAATCTTAGGGTTTGCTTGCATAATATTCATTTTTAAGTTTTAATGCTTTTTCTATCTCACTATCCGGCGTTTTCTGCGTCTTTTTCTGAAATCCATTGAATAGCATTACTATATTCCCATCATCAAAGATGAAGAAAGCCCGATAAATATTTCCATTATGGCTTGCTCTCAACTCGTAAACACCTTCACGAATTAACTTCACAAAGTTTTTATTAAGCCGTTCTTGTGTTTTAAGCATATCGAGCACATAAGAGACTTTTTTCCTCAATCTTTATAAGAACGACTCATCACTTAAAAAATATCGCCTTACAATAACTGAATATTGCAAGGCGATATTTTTTATTCAAAGAGCAGATATTTACTGTGCGTACATCTTAGCTCTCAGCTCCTTGATATGATCCGAAGTAATATATTCATCATATTCCATCATCTTATCAATAATGCCATTCGGAGTCAGTTCGATAATACGGTTGGCAACCGTTTGTATAAACTCATGGTCATGTGAGGAAAACAAGATATTACCTCTATAAGTTTTCAGGTTATTATTAAATGCCTGGATAGATTCCAAATCAAGGTGGTTGGTAGGAGTATCCAGAATCAGACAGTTAGCATTGCGCAACTGCATACGGGCAATCATACAACGCATCTTTTCACCTCCCGATAATACACTTGCTTTTTTCAGTACCTCTTCACCGGAGAACAGCATACGGCCCAGGAAGCTCTTCATATACACTTCATTGCCTTCGCCAAACTGGCTCAACCAGTCCACCAAGTTCAGGTCCGTATTGAAATATTTAGTATTATCCAACGGCAGGTATGCAGTAGTAATAGTGACACCCCAGTTGAAAGTTCCTGCATCCGGCTTCGCTTCTTCATTGATAATTTCAAAGAATGAAGTCATGGCACGGGGATCACGAGAAAGGAATACAACCTTATCTCCCTTCTCCACGTTGAAATTGACATCGCGGAAAAGTATTGTACCGTCATCCAGCGTCTTGGTCAGCCCGGAAACCTCCAGTATCTGATTGCCCGGTTCACGCTCGGGAGTAAAGATAATGCCCGGATATTTACGTGAAGAAGGTTTAATTTCTTCTACATTCAGTTTCTCCAACATCTTCTTACGGCTGGTAGTCTGCTTGCTCTTTGCCACATTGGCACTAAAGCGGCGGATAAACTCTTCCAGTTCTTTCTTCTTCTCCTCTGCCTTAGCCTTCTGGTTCTGTTGCTGACGCAAAGCCAACTGACTTGACTCATACCAGAAACTATAGTTACCGGCAAAAAGATTGATCTTACCATAATCGATATCGACCGTATGCGTACAAACAGAGTCGAGGAAGTGACGGTCGTGGCTTACAACCAACACAGTATGTTCAAAGTTAGCCAGATAATCTTCCAGCCACATCACTGTTTCCATATCGAGGTCATTGGTAGGCTCATCCAGCAACAAGTTATCCGGATTACCGAAAAGTGCCTGTGCCAGCATGACACGTACCTTCTCCTTACCACTCAAATCACCCATCAACAAATAATGCTTATCTTCCTTAATGCCCAGACCACTCAGCAAAGCGGCAGCATCACTTTCTGCATTCCAACCATCCAGTTCCGCAAATTTCTCTTCCAATTCAGAAACTTTCAAGCCATCTTCATCTGTGAAATCTTCTTTGGCATAAAGCACTTCACGTTGCTTCATGATATCCCACAAAATGGTATGTCCCATCATTACGGTATCCATTACCGTAAGCGCATCCCACTTGAAGTGGTCCTGACTTAAAACGGAGAGGCGTTCGCCCGGACCCAACATAATAGAACCGGTTGTAGGATCCAAGTCACCGGATATGGCACGCAGGAAAGTAGATTTTCCGGCACCGTTAGCACCGATAATACCATAACAGTTACCACTTGTAAACTTCAGGTTTACATCATTAAACAACACCCTTTTTCCAAACTGTACGGAAACGTTCGAGACTGTAATCATTGATCTATTTTCTTATTTAGCGATTTACAATTTATTACCTAATACCTATTTACTCTGTATTTTGCGGGTGCAAAGATAGACATTTTTCTATGAATACTCGTAGAAATGCGCTGTCAATCTGACATAAAAGTATTACCTTTGCGGCGTTTTAGACAAAAGCCGCCTATTTGGCAAAGTTTTTGTTGGTACAGCGATATACTAACTTAAACCCTTGACAGCAATGAAAACAAATCCTTTTTACAAGAATAATAAGAATAGAAATATGGACCCGAAAGAAAAAGAAAACATCAACGAAGAAGAGTTAATGTCCGAAGCTGCCCAGAAGGAAGCTGCGGAAAATGAAGAATCCCAAACGGAAGATGTACAACAGGATGAAGCTGCCCTGACAGAAGAGGAAAAGCTTGCCAAAGAGCTGGAAGAAGCAAACGGAGTGATAGAAGACCAGAAGGATAAGTATCTGCGCCTTTCTGCCGAGTTTGACAACTACCGTAAACGCACGATGAAAGAAAAAGCCGAGCTGATCCTGAACGGTGGCGAAAAGACCATCAGCAGTATACTTCCAATCGTGGACGACTTTGAACGCGCTCTGAAAAACATGGAAACTGCCACAGACGTAGCAGCCGTGAAGGAAGGAGTGGAATTGATTTATAACAAATTCATGTCTGTATTGGCACAGGACGGCGTAAAAGTGATCGAGACTAAGGAAAAGCCTCTGGACACTGATTTCCACGAAGCAGTGGCTGTCATTCCCGCGCCGGATAAAGCTTTGAAGGGCAAGATTCTAGACTGTGTACAGACCGGATACATGCTAAACGACAAAGTAATCCGCCATGCCAAAGTGGTGGTAGGAGAATAACATAATATATATGGAAAAAAGAGATTACTACGAAGTACTGGAAGTCGAAAAGACAGCAACGGTAGAGGAAATAAAGAAAGCCTATCGCAAAAAAGCCATTCAATATCATCCTGACAAGAATCCGGGTGACAAAGTGGCGGAAGAAAAATTCAAAGAAGCGGCAGAAGCATACGACGTACTAAGCAATGCGGACAAGCGTGCCCGTTATGATCAATTCGGTCATGCAGGAATGAGTGGTGCTGCCGGAAACGGTGGTCCGTTCGGAGGCTTCAGTGGCGGTATGTCTATGGATGATATCTTCTCTATGTTCGGAGATATCTTCGGTGGACATAGCGGTGGCTTCGGAGGAGGTTTCAGCGGTTTCGGAGGAGGCTTCGGAGGCGGAAGTTCGCAACGTGCGCGTTTTCGCGGTTCGGACTTGCGCGTAAAGGTCAAACTGAACCTGAAAGAAATTTCTACCGGTGTAGAAAAGAAATTCAAACTGAAAAAGTACGTTCCTTGTGACCATTGTCATGGTTCGGGTGCTGAAGGTGACGGCGGTTCGGAAACTTGTCCGACCTGTAAAGGTAGCGGTTCGGTGATTCGCAACCAGCAGACAATCCTCGGTACGATGCAGACACGTACTACCTGCCCTACTTGTGGTGGCGAAGGAAAAATCATCAAGAATAAATGTAAAGTGTGTGCCGGAGAAGGTATTGTTTACGGTGAAGAAGTAGTAAGCGTGAATATACCTAAAGGTGTAATGGAGGGTATGCAGCTTTCTATGAACGGCAAAGGAAATGCCGGTAAGCACAATGGCATTCCGGGTGACTTGTTGATTCTTGTAGAGGAAGAGCAGGATAAAGAACTGATCCGCGACGAAAACGACCTGATTTACAACCTGCTTCTCAGCTTCCCGACAGCTGCTTTAGGTGGCGCGGTAGAAATACCCACCATCGACGGCAAGGTGAAAGTGAAGATTGAGTCGGGCACCCAACCGGGTAAAGTACTCCGGCTTCGCGGAAAGGGGCTGCCAAGTGTGAACGGATACGGTACGGGAGATTTATTAGTAAATGTTAGCGTATATGTACCGGAAGCTCTTAACAAAGACGAGAAAAAAGCACTCGAAGAAATGGAAGGCTCAGACAATTTCAAACCGAATACTTCAATTAAAGAAAAGATTTTCAAGAAGTTCAAGAGTTTATTTGACTAAGCCGACTTTAAACTGAAAATAGATTATTAACAGTATCAGTTAAAGAATGAGCATAAACTCTAACTGATACTGTTTTTTTATAATTGAAAGACTCTTTGAGTTATAAAAGAAAAAACGTCAAAACTAATTGCAGCTATCTGTTCATATAGATAGTTTTGCTATCTTTGCCGTCCCCTATTCTATGAGTAGAGAGGGGAGCATGATGATAATTGATAATAACTGATGAAACTTAAAACAATTTTGCTGACTACAGTGGCTACAGGCGCTTTCATGTGTGAACCTGTTATAGTGCATGCTGTAAATTCTACGCCCGATTCTATGGGATGGTTCCGAAAGAAAAAGAAAAGTGAACCTAACGACAGTGTTAAATCAAAAAACGAGTACGAGAAACTGACCGGAGACGGTAGCACCATTCGCCGTGGTATGTTCAATGTGTACCAGAAAAAGAACGATTACTATTTTGAGGTACCGACGAACCTGCTGGGCAGAGACATGCTGGTAGTGAACAAACTCCAACGTGTCCCTTCCGAACTGAATGAGGCCGGAGTAAACCGCGGTACCAATTATGAAAACCAGATGGTGCGCTTCGAACTGGATAAGGCAACAAACAAGTTGCTGATTCGTCAAAGCCGCCCTCTTCCCCTCGCTCCTGCCGAAGATGCCATCAGCCAGTCGGTACGTGATAATTATATTTCTCCATTGATAGCCGGCTTCAAGATCGAGGCATTCAACAATGACTCTACCACCATGGTTATCAAAGTAAATGATATTTATGATGGCACAGAGACAAGCATCAACAATGTATTTACCAATATAAATCTGGGAACCTCTTCCATCAAGAATTTGTCACGCATTCTCTCAATCAAGTCATTCGAGAATAATGTGGTGGCTACGTCCGAACTGACAACAAAAGTGACCGAAGGAACAACTTCCATCTATGTAACTGTCGAAGTAAGTTCGTCACTGATGTTACTGCCGGAGAAACCGATGACCGGTCGTCTGGATAATGCCCGTGTAGGCTACTTCACCAATCCTTTGCTTAGCTATAGCGACGGACAACAACGGGTTAGCAAACAACAGTTCATCACTCGCTGGCGCCTGGAACCGAAACCGGAAGATCGCGAGCGCTATCTGCGTGGTGAGTTGGTGGAACCGGCTAAACCGATTGTATTCTACATAGAGAATTCCACACCGTATCGTTGGCGCAAATATATCAAACAAGGTATCGAAGACTGGCAGGTTGCTTTTGAACGTGCCGGTTTCAAGAACGCCATCATCGCCAAAGATATTACGGACAGCATGACGGTAGACATGGACGACGTGAACTATTCCGTACTGACTTATGCAGCCTCAACCAAGGCAAACGCTATGGGTCCTTCTATTCTGGATCCCCGTTCAGGAGAAATTCTGGAAGCGGACATCATGTGGTGGCACAATGTACTGAATATGCTTCAGGAATGGATTACCGTACAGACAGGTACTGTGCGCCCGGAAGCACGCGGCATTAAATTATCCGATGAACTGATGGGTGACGCCATGCGTTTTGTAGCCTGTCATGAAGTAGGCCACTCTTTAGGATTGCGTCATAACATGATGGGGTCATGGGCATTTCCCACGGACTCACTCCGTTCCAAGTCATTTACCGACCGGATGAACTCTACCTCTTCTTCCATCATGGATTATGCCCGTTTCAACTACGTGGCACAACCCGGTGACGGGATAACTGCACTCTCACCGCATATCGGCCCTTACGATCTTTTTGCCATCGAATACGGTTATCGCTGGTATGGTAAAGAAACTCCGGAGGAAGAAAAGGATTTGCTTTATGATTTCCTGAGCCGCCATACAGACCGTCTTTATAAATACAGTGAGGCGCAGGATGTACGTGATGCCGTAGATCCCCGTGCACAGAATGAAGACCTGGGCGATGATGCCGTACATTCTTCCCAATATGGCATTGCAAACCTGAAACGGATTGTCCCCGAAATTATCAAATGGACAACTACCGGAGAGAAGGGACAAACGTATGAAGAAGCTTCACGTTTATATTATGCAGTGATCAACCAATGGAATAATTATCTATACCATGTACTTGCCAATATAGGGGGTATCTATATGGAAAATACAGTGGTGGGTGACGGTCAGAAAACTTACACTTTTGTAGAGAAGGAAAAGCAGCAGGCCGCTTTGAAATTCTTACTTGATGAAGTATTGACTTACCCGAAGTGGTTATTCGACACAGAAGTGGGTGAATATACCTATTTGCTTCGCAACACTCCGCTGGGCATAGTAGAAAATGCACCGACACAAGTATTGAAGAATGCCCAATCTTATATTCTTTGGGACCTCTTATCCAATAACCGCCTGGTACGTATGCTCGAAAACGAAGCAGTGAATGGCAAAAAGGCTTTCACAGCCGTAGAGTTGATGGACGGTTTACACCGCAGTATCTTCGCAACCACGGAGCGGGATGCACTACCTGATGTCATGACACGTACCTTACAGAAAAACTTTGTAGATGCCTTGATTACAGCTGCTGCCGAAAGCGAAGGAGTCAAAATCAACAAAAAATTAATGGATAACCACTTCCTGCTGGATAACCAAATCCCCCTTTGCAGTTGTGACGAGCATGCTCACCGTGCACTGGATTCAGATCGTATGGGTGCCCGCCGCGAATTGAACTTTTATGGTTCCCAGCTGAATCGCATCTCAGATGCCATTTCCGTGAAACGAGGGGAATTGCTTCGTATCAAGGATTTACTCCAGAGTCGTCTGGGAACATCGGATGTGGCAACCAAATATCATTATAAAGATATGATTCTCCGTATCAACACAGCATTAGGACTTTAAAACCAGTTTTCAATTTAAGTATTAATTTTATTATTTTAACGGATGAAAAGACGCTTATCTGTCGCGTTCCTATTACTAATAGGAACGCTCACTTATGCCCTTGCCGCAGAGCGACAAGTAGAGGGTGTAGTAATTTCTTCTGAGGATAACTTGCCTCTCATAGGCGCTTCTGTCTATGTGACGGCTGATGATCTGAAGAAAAACGGGAATAATCAATCGACTATTGGTGTCATTACGGATATCGACGGTAAATTCTCTATTTCAATTCCGGATGGCATTACCCGCTTTTATTGCAGCTACGTCGGTTATGATGTAGTGGAAATAAAACTCATTCCGGGCAAAAAACAATATGACATCACTCTTCAACCTTCCGCTCATATGCTTGATGCGGTAGTTGTAACGGGATATCAGACAGTAGAACGCCGTAAACTAACGGCTGCCGTGTCAAAAATCGACATCTCGGACCAGATGATGGGTGCGACCAAGAGTATAGACCAGGCATTGGCCGGACAGATTGCCGGACTTTCCGTAAGTAACATTTCCGGTACTCCGGGTGCTCCTGCCAAAATCCGTATTCGCGGTACATCCTCTCTGAATGGTACGCAAGACCCTTTGTGGGTACTGGACGGTATTCCATTGGAAGGAACGAACATTCCCAATATGGAAGTATTGAAAGATATCGATAACATAGGTCAAACCGCTATTGCCGGTCTGAATCCTGCCGATATCGATAATATCACCGTTCTGAAAGATGCTGCCGCAACTGCCATCTATGGTGCCCGTGCAGCTAACGGTGTAATTGTAATTACCACAAAGAAAGGTAAAGTCGGGAAACCGGTTATTAACTTCTCTTCGAAGCTGACATATTCTCCTAAGTTGAATATAGACCGCTTGAATCTATTGAATTCAGAAGAGAAAGTAGGACTGGAACTTGACTTGCTGGAATCCGGCTACCCTTACAGAGAGACCAAAGGTGAGGTATATCGCATTATCTCCGGATTGGGAGAACTCAAAAACTTCAAAGACGGAGGTTGGAACGCTTTGTCCTCCAATGCTCAAGGTGCAATCAATAGACTAAAGGCAACTAATACGGACTGGAGTGATATCCTCTTCCGTGATGCATTTACACAGGAGTACAACTTGTCTCTTTCCGGTGGTAGCGAAAAGGCAACTTATTACACTTCCTTCGGATATATGAAGGAAAACGGTAATATTCCCAATGTCTCTGCCGAACGTCTGAATTTAGTGATGAAGACCAGCTATAAGGTGAACAGCATATTGAAAGTCGGTGCTTCCATGTTTGCCAATCGCCGTAAGAACTCAACTTATTTGCCGGATGACCGGGGACTGACGAACCCGATCTATTATTCACGTCTGGCAAATCCTTATTTCACTCCTTATGATGCCAATGGCAACTATAATTACGATGTGGATGTAGAAGATGATACGGATATGGATTTTGGTCTTAACCTCTTCGAAGAACGGAAAAATACGAGTAACCAAACTACCATTAACGGCCTTTCATCTATCTTCGACGCTGAACTGCGATTTGACGACCGTTTTAAAATTACCACCCAACTCGGTTTGCAACTGGATAAAACTTCTATCGAAAAAATCGCTGAAGAAGAAAGTTATGTGATGCGTACAGAGAAGAAGAATCATCGTAATAATGGCGTAACTTACCTGCCGGAAGGAGGATTCCATAAGGCTAACGAAAACTCACTGTCCCAGCTCACTTGGAAAGCGATGGGAGAATATCGCGATACCTACAATGACATCCATGAATTTGAAGTAATGGTGGGAACAGAAATCCGTAAGACATGGGAGGAAAAGCTGTATAGCGCCGGTTATGGATTTGACCGGAAGACGCTGACAACAAAGCCGATAATCTTCCCGGAAGAAAGCCAGGCCTTCAAGTTACACGAGAAGGCTCATGTGGAGAATGCATATGTATCTGCTTTCTCAACCCTGTCTTATTCTTTGCTGAACCGCTATACATTGGGCGGAAGTATCCGTTTTGACGGTTCCGACCTTTTCGGTGTAGACAAGAAATACCGTTATCTGCCATTATATTCAGTCAGTGGTTTATGGCGTATCTCTCAGGAACCTTTTATGGCAAATGCCAAATGGATAGACAATCTGGTAGTCCGTGCATCCTACGGTTTGCAAGGAAACATTGACAAGAACACCTCTCCTTACCTTCTGGGTAACTACAGAATTGAAAATATCCTGCCGGGAGGGTCGGAAGATATGATTGACGTTTCCGGTGCACCGAACAAGAAACTGCGTTGGGAGAAAACCCATTCAGTAAATGCCGGATTCGACTTTGCTGTATTGAATCAGGCTATCAATCTGAGCGTAGACTATTATTATCGTAAGGGTGTAGACTTGATTGGAACCCAAATGCTTCCACTGGAAACAGGTTTTGAAATGTTGACCGTCAACTGGGCCAGTATGCAGAACCAGGGCGTTGAGGTTGCCCTTAGCACACGCAATATCCACACCAAGAATTTCATGTGGACCACCAACTTCAACTTCGCATACAACAACAATAAAATACTGAAAGAAGCACTGCGCGAAGATGCCTTGGAACCGGGACGCGAAGGATATCCTGTAGGAGCCTTGTTCGCCCTGAAAACAGCCGGATTGGATGAAGAAGGTTATCCGATGTTTGAGGGTAAAGACGGAAAAGCCGTATCGGCCATGGAATTCTTCAAATTGCAGGAATGGGGATTCGGAGCAACTGACCTGACAGCCCGCGAACGCCGTGAACTTTACACTTATGTAGGTACAGCCGACTGCCCTTATACCGGTGGTTTCAATAATACTTTCACATACAAAGCATTTGAACTGGGTGTCAACTTCAGCTTCGACTTCGGTGGAAAAGTGCGCAGCCAACCCACCTACTCTATCGTTGACTTTGATAAAGGACGCAATACGAACCGCGATATCCTGAACCGATGGACTCCGGAAAATACGGAAACAATCTTCCCTGTTCTGCTGAGCCAGAATGAACGTCTGGATGAATACATGTGGTATTCAAACCAAAATGAAATATACCGTAACCTGGATATCTGGATCAGAGACCTGAACTACGTGCGACTGCAAAACATCCGTTTAGGGTATACATTGCCCACTAATTTCAGCCGCAAATTGGGTATGACTTCCGCTACAATTGCCATCGAAGGACGTAACTTATTAGTATTCGGCTCAAGTTACAAGAATTATCTTGATCCGGAAACGATGTCCAACGCGTATGCAACCCCGGCTCCGAAGTCTGTTACCCTAAGCCTGAACCTGAATTTTTAATTTTATAGAGAGTTAAAACAATGAGAAAGATATATATAATGTTATTGATGAGCAGCGTAGTATTGCTGACTGCTTGTGATATGCTCGACATTCAACCTACGGGAAAGGTGATCCCTCAGACTTTAGCTGAGTACAGAGCACTGATTGCCACAGCTTATAAGACCGTTCCCGATGCCAGAGGACTCGCCTGTTTTCGTTCGGATGAACTGTATGTGAAAGACGATAGTTGGGAACAGGATCGTTACGGAAAAATTGAGTGCTGGGATGACTTCAGCGCACCGGGACAAACCACTGCCTTTGAGTGGAAGAACTTCTATAGCATCATGTTCACTGTCAACTATACCATAGAAGAGTGGAAATCCATCAATGAAGGGAGCGAAGAGGACATCGACCAATTGATTGGTGAATGTTATCTGCTCCGTGCTTACATGCATTTCCTGTTGGTAAATCTTTACGGACAGCCCTATACCCGTCCGGGAGCATTAGAGACGACAGCCGTGCCGCTTAAGCTGAATAGCGATATCAATGAAATCCTGAAGAAGAATACCGTTGCACAAATTTATGAAGCGGTCATTGCAGACATCAACGAAGCTGAAAAACTGATTAATAAAGAATCTTGGGAACAGAAATTTTCTTATCGTTTCACAACCTTATCTGTAAAAGCTCTCCGTGCCCGTGTATATTTATATATGGGACAATGGGACAATGCATATCAGGCAGCCGAAGCGATACTTGCTGAAAAGAATACCTTGGAAGATTTCAATGCAGAAACTTATACCCTGCCCAACAACTATCAGTCTGTAGAAAATATTACTGCATTAGAGCGCGGTATGTCTTCCAACTACACACAGGCTGCTGTTCTATCAGAAGCTTTAGCTTCTTTATACAAAGAAGGCGATTTACGTCTGGACGCTTATTTCAAAGCTGCCGACAAGAATGGTTATCGCTTCAGCCAAAAAAGCGGAAAAGATGATTTCCGTTGTTCTTTCCGGGTGGGAGAAATGTACCTGAATTCGGCAGAAGCAGCAGCCCAATCGGATCAATTGCCTCAGGCACGCACCCGATTGCTGGAGTTAATGCAGAAGCGCTATACACCGGAAGCATATACAGTAAAAGCAACTGCCGTGAACGCAATGAACAAGGAAGCCCTGATACAGGAGATTCTGGATGAACGTGCGCGTGAATTAGCTTTTGAAGGACATCGCTGGTTCGACTTACGCCGTACCACCCGCCCTCGTATTGAGAAAGTGCTCAAGGGAGGAACCTATGTATTGGAACAGGATGATTCGCGTTATACAATTCAAATTCCAAGAGAAGCGATAGCCGCTAATCCGGAGTTGTCGAACTGATAAATAAGTAGAATTGATAAATAAGAAAACCTCCTTTCTCATCCTGTTATGGTAATTGAGAAAGGAGGTTTTTATTGTGAGTTATCTATCCTTTTAAAGCGTATCTTCAATAGCCTTTTTGATAATTGGTTCCATTATATCATACCCTTCACTTGTCGGATGTACTCCATCTTTCGTATATTGAGGATTTAATGCTCCGTTTTCATCCAACACCATCGCCTGGTAATAATCCACATAAGGAATCTTGTTTGCTTTTGCATACGCTGCTACACGGGCATTTAATGATTGAATTTTCTGAGGAACGTCTTTTATTTCCGGTCTCCATTTAAAGGTTGCTGCCGGTAGCACAGAAGTTAAAATCACTTTTATCTTATTTGCTTTAGCCAACTCTACCATAGAAATAATATTTCCAAATGTATACTCTTCATTGTAGGGACCTACATTTTCAGCAACATCATTAGTTCCAGCATTTATGACTACTAAAGCCGGAGAAAGATTAATAACATCCTCACGGAAACGCAATAAGAATTGATAAGAGGTTTGTCCACCGATGCCACGACCTATATAGCCATTTGTTTTAAAGAAATCCGGATGAGTTCTCACCCACCCTTCCGTAATGGAATTCCCCATGAAGACAACTCTTTTCTCTTTCTTTACGGGCTTTGGAAGTGCAGCGTTTTCTTTTGCATAACGAGCTAAATTGGCAAAATTGTTCTTTTGAGCATATGCCTCACTGATTGATAATCCTCCCAGAATAGTAATTAACAACAAACATTGTTTTAATCTTTTCATTTTCATACTTAGATATTAATTATTAGGATATGCAAAGATAAAAAGATTCCTGCAAAGAAATTGTTTCTTTCACCACTTTACTTCCATTTCTTCACAGCCTTTTTATCTACTGCCATAGCCTCAATCAAGCTCAAAGCAAATCCACCACTACGTGCCATCTTTACAGATATTTTAGTTTTATTGGTTACAATACCTTTCTTTATCTGATAGGCAGTAGGATTCTTTTCATAATCAGCATCTTTGCCATCAGCATACAGCGTTGCTACATACTCTTTTCCCGGTTCCAGAAAGTCGAGGGTAAAAGTAGAGACACGGGCATTTTCATCCGTAATGCCACCCACAAACCAGTTGCCTGTACCCTTAGCTTTACGAGCTACGGTTATATAATCGCCCGGTTCAGCTTCAAGATATTTACTGTCATCCCAATCAACAGCAACATCTTTAATGAATTGGAAAGCATCCAAATGACGTTCGTAACTTTCCGGCAGGTCAGCCGCCATCTGCAACGGACTGTAAAGAGTGACATACAAAGCCAGTTGCTTAGCCAGAGTCGTATGAATCTGACCATGATTCTCACGATTCAGGAATGTCAGGCAGATATCAAAAATACCGGGAGTATAATCCATCGGGCCACCTATTAGACGGGTAAAAGGAAGCAATGTAGTATGAAAGGGTTTATTCCCATCATAAGGTTCAAACTCAGTACCACGAGCAGATTCATTACCTATCAGATTCGGATAAGTACGGCACAAGCCGGTAGGACGTACTGCCTCATGGGCATTTACACAGATTTTATACTCAGCAGCTTTCTTCACTGCATATAGATAATGATTATTCATCCATTGCCCGTAATGATGCTCACCACGAGGAATGATATCACCAACATATCCACTTTTCACGGAATTATAGCCATGATCTGCCATAAATTGATAAGCTTTATCCAGATGACGTTCATAGTTACGGACGGAAGCCGACGTTTCATGATGCATCATCAATCTTACTCCTTTATTCCGGGCATAATCATTCAGCATTTTTACATCAAAATCAGGATAAGGAGTAACAAAGTCAAAGACAAAATCCCTGGAACTTCCTCCCCAACTTTCCCAACCTTCATTCCAACCTTCCACCAAGACCTGATCCATGCCATGTTCGGCTGCAAAATCGATATATCTTTTCACATTCTCATTATTGGCAGCATGACGGCCGTTTGGCTTGATCTTCGTATAATCGTTTTCACCGAATCTCATAGCAAGCAACTCATCTGTATAGCTCCATGACTTCATGCCTGTAATCATCTCCCACCAGACACCGATATACTTCACCGGTTTAATCCAAGAGACATCCTTATAAGCACAAGGTTCATTTAGATTCAAAGTCAGTTTTGAAGCCAGAATATCCCGTGCATCATCACTGACTATAATAGTACGCCAAGGAGTTTTAGAAGGAGCTTGCATATAAGCTTTGTTACCCAAGACATCAGGTGTCAACCAAGACTCAAATATCAGATTATTATCGTCCAAGTTAAGGTGCATACAGGAGTAATCGACCAAAGCGGCTTCATGCAAATTGATATAGATGCCATCATCCGTCTTCATCTGTAAGGAGGTTTGAACCCCTGTAGGAGAAAATACGAATTGTGAAGCATTTACCGTTACGGCACTTTCCATTAAACCCCGTATTTCCGATAATTTAGACTCAGTATAGTCATACTCCTGTGTATCATAGTCACCCGGTATCCAAAAGGCAAGATGATCGCCAGTCATGGCAAACTGGGTATGTTCTTCTTTCACTATAAAATAGTTCAGATTCCTTTGCAATGGGAATTCATACCGGAATCCTAAACCATCATTGTAAAGCCGGAAACGAATAATCATATTACGATTCTGAGCTTTCTGTTCCAGAGTCACAGCCAGTTCATTATAGTGATTACGAATCTGCGCAACTTCTCCCCACACCGGTTTCCAGGTTTCATCAAAAGTTGAAGTCTCAGTACCGGTTAATGTAAAATTACTCATCAGTCCGGGATCATCTTTCAATTCCAAGCCCAATTTTGAAGTTTTCACTACAGCCTTGCCTTTATAGAAAAGCTGATATACCGGTTCTCCCTGCGCATTTACAGTAAAATCTAAATGAAGATTTCCATTCGGTGAAGTAATACTTTCAGCCATCATTGCTCCACACACCCATACAAACAATAAGAAACTAAAAAAACTTTTTGATACAAAACTCATGCTATTCATAGATTTAAAGTAAAATGATTCACTACTTTGCCATAATAGAAATTTTATCTATCACCTCTCCATTCATATTCTTCACTTCCATATTCAGTTGATTCCCTTCTATTACTCCTTTAAGTACTGTATTTGAGGAATTATCAATAACCGGAAAGTGAACTTTATCAGTCGGCTTATTATTAAAATACTGATGCAGATGACCACTCAACATAACATCCACCTGTGCATCATTCAGAATAGGGACAAACTTTTCCAAAACTTCTCCTTGTCCATGCCACAAGTCCTGATCAGGCAGGGGAGGCATATGGGCGATGACCACTTTGAATTTCGCATCCAAAAAATCAGGAGATTTCACAATTTCAGAAAGCCATTTGGCTTGTTCAGTACGGTAATTATCATAGTCTGTAATGCCGTGATACTCTATATCAGAATCGGGCTTATCCTCACCTGTATCCAGAAAAATGAAACAAACCGGACCTTGTCTCAACAAGAAATACAAGTGCGGTTCCTTAGGGGAGAAATAGTGCTGAAAAGAAGCAGCAAACAAACCACGGGTTTCATGGTTTCCACGGGCGTAATACATAGGCTTATGAGTAGCAAACAAATCTACGGTAACATCCATAAAGCCCTTGAACAGGTCTTCTTCATCCATCAGCCAATTCATCATATCACCATTATAGATGATCATATCCGTCTCTTTAAAACCGGCATTGTTCAGCAGTTTCGGAATATAATCCGTATTACCATGAATATCATTCAACATAACAAATGAGGTTGCCGGCTTATTACGATCATTTGTCGTAAATTTCAATGAACGCTTGTCATAAATACTGGGAGCTGCAACATTGCCATAAACGATTTCTTCTCCTTTACGTTCCAGAACCTCCTGGGAGTAAATACGATAGCGATAGCTGGTACCAGGTTTAAGACCGGTGATACGAACTGCATGCAATTCCGAAACATTCTTCACCCCATTCGTAGAATCAAAAAACCTGGAACGTTCAAAGCGGTAATAGCTTGTACCATCATCGGGTGCCACTTCCACCCAACCAACAGAAGCTTTATTAGCCACCCATACAATAGTAGTTTCCGTCTCTTTCAGGTTCTGAAGATACGGGCCATGTTTTATAGCGATTTGTTCCTGGGCAAATCCAGCAAAAGCCAGAAGCATACATACTACGCTGAATAAAAATCTTTTCATCACAATCAATTTTTACCTATATTCATTTTTTATTTTTAGGAGCCAACTTTACCAATACAACGCCATGTGCAGGAACCTTGAAGCTTAGATTATCGCTGGAAGTTCCAAGATATTTATTCTTGTTCCAGATATCGTATACATCATATTCCAATTCCCAGAGTCTGATATCTGCAAAGTGAAGGTGAGATTTGTCTTTTCCAAACTTATACTCAAATGTCCATGGTTGCTCATCACGATTGAAAAAGCATACAGCAGCTTCTCCATTAGACAACTGTTTTACCCAGATTTCATGTTGTTCTATTTTCATGTAACGACGTCCTTGTATACCCAACTTATCCTGATTCACAGCTATCACGTCTTTATTCATCAGAATAGCCTGTGTTTCTTTATCCATGGTCCGCAAATCATTCCCAGCCAACAGTGGAGCCGCCAACATACACCACATGGTAAAATGTGAACGATTCTCTTCGGGGGTGAGTACTCCATTACCTACTTGCAGCATATCAGGATCATTCCAATGTCCCGGACCGGCATAAGGATATAAGTCTGCATTCTTATCAATGATATCCACTACACTACATCCTCCCCAGTGTACCGTACCTTTAAAAGCATTGATAATATCCCCCGTAGTTCTCCACAAATGTCCTACTCCTTTTGCCCATGTCCACGGTTTGCTACTTCCCCACTCACAAATAGAGAATACAATGGGACGGCCACTGGCTTTCAAAGCATCACGCATAGTACGATAAGCTCCCTGAGGACTTTGAGCCTCATCAAAACACCAATCATACTTCAGGAAATCCACTCCCCACTCGGCATAGGTACGGGCATCTTGAAACTGATAGCCACGACTTCCTGGACGTCCGGCACAAGTCAATGACCCTGCGCAAGAATAAATACCAAACTTCAATCCTTTGGAATGTATATAATCTGCCAATGCCTTTATGCCGGAAGGAAAACGTACTGAATCAACCACAATATTCCCATCCGCATCGCGACCCACTTGCCAGCAGTCATCAACGTTCACATAGGTATAGCCTGCATCTCTCATACCATTCGCAACAATCAGATCTGCCATATCCCGTATCTGCTGTTCATTGACATCGCAACTAAAACAGTTCCAGCTATTCCATCCCATAGGAGGAGTCATGGCCAGTGAATCGGCACCATCAGCACGAACAATAATGAACGTACACACAAGAAACAAAAAACACAAAATTCTCTTCTTCATAATACGATCGGTTTTTTATTAAAAAATCATTGTTATATATTTACATTATTCATTATAATATTAGGTCTCATCATCTAATCCAAGAATATTCAATAATGTACTTTTCCCACATCCTGAAGCCCTCATTATAGATGCAAACTCGGAATCTTGTATTTCCATGTTTACATTACACAAAGCATGGGTTTCGATCTCCTGAGTGCGAAAAGTTTTATTTACGTCTACCAGCTTTATCATAACATTATAATTTTAGATTAAGATGAGGGTATTTTCTGCTATTATTTTCCATATGATAGAAAGCAGTCCAGAAATTGCATTTTATCTTTTTCATTTTGCTGTTTGTTACTTATAGATCAATCACATGTATGAATATAAAATCTTTGAATCCTGCTATGGTAGTATCTTCTTAATTATTTTTCCTCTTGCATATCTCCAACCATTAATAGGTTTACCTTTTAAAGTATAAAACATCACAATACCTTCAAGTTCAGGATCACGGAATAAATAGTTATTCTTATATATAGTTCCCTTTTGCATATATTCGTATGTCCCTACAATTTCCATGATAAAGCTCCTAACATGATTCGTTACATTATCTTTCAAAACAACAATCTTGACAGCAAGTGCATAGTCCGTCTTTATGTCCATATCCCACTTCTTATAAGTCAGACTATCAACATTAATATATCTCTTCTTTACAATAATAGGTGCTTCAACAGCCTCAAAACGCCCTTTAGTATTTACTATAGCCATGTCCCAATAAGGATATATCTTTTCTCCCTCTTCTCCACCAGCAAAATTATTTGTTATTTCCGGCACTTGGATATTTTCATACCACTGCTTAGCTGCCAAAATGGTAAATTCGCCATTATTGTCACTCTTCTCAAGGGCCAATATAGGGTTCGTATTCACTAAAAGACCATCTGCACAACTTGATAATAAAGTGCAGATAACTACGTACAATACCAAAGTATATTTCCGTAAGTTTTTCATAGTTTTTTTAATTAAAGTCGAGTTTTATTTCAAAGATGCCACATTAATCACCAACTGGCTATTATCCGTAATATAAGTATTAGTAAACTTTATTTTGTCGTTTAAACGAACCTTAAATTCAACTGTAGCATTTCCTAAAATAGTACCCGCTTTATTATCCAGTAAGATTTCAAAGTTCAGTGTCGATTTATTCACCACTTTAACTAATGCCTGATTACCATTCACTTCCTTCACCTCATATGCCAGGCAAGCCTTTACCAAAGCAGTCAGATTCTTTTCAGCTCCAATCAGAATATCCCCAAATTTCACCACAGAGCGTCCGGCAAATAATGCTTCTTTCACCCCTTCATGGGAACGTTCCTTGGCGAAGATTATAGTCATCGGACCATATTGCTTATCAGTACGATAGGTCTGTTTATACACACCATGAATATCTGTATTACCCATATACGTCAGGTTATACTCCTTACAATAGTTGAAAGCTTTCGGATAATACTCAAAGCCATTCACCAACTCCACACCATGTATTTTCTTCTGCTTAATCAGGTCTTTATGAACCTTATAAATAGTACTCGTGTCATTCGGCCATCCGGGATGATTCCACATGATGAAAGCACCTTGCTCCAAAGCATTATCAATTGCTACCAACGGATCTTCTACATCCAAAGCATTTGCATCCTTCAAAAAAAGAGCATTGATATGTCCCAATGGCTTGGAACGGGTTATTTCAGCACCCGGTATCACGACCAGATTAGAACTCTCCTCTACTGTCTTCGCCCGTCTATAAGACTCATTATGGTCAGCCGTAATGAATTTGTTCGGACGATATTCAATGTGATCCGTTATAGCAATCACATCCAGTCCACGGATAGCGCCCTCCCATACCCGGTTTTCCGGCTTCACATCTCCATCTGAAAAAATGGTATGAGTATGAAAATCACACTTCAAAGTTTTATAACCGTCTACATCAGGGATATAGACATATTCTCCCGAATAAGGCTGTTGTGCCTCCGGAACCTTCACTACATCCAGGCCCTGCAGTTGTGCAGAGACCTGGAAAGTGAAAGTCGATAAAAAAGCTAAGGATAGATATAACTTTTTCATGCTTTTGTTATTTTGCAGATTTTTACTTCGCCGGAGTAATCTTCACCAAAGTGACTCCATGATAAGGTACTTTTGTCTGGAAACTACCATTTACTTCTCCCAGATCTTTCTGTCTCCACAAATCGCGAACCATTGCTTTACCATCAATACCGAGCTGTTTCAAATCAAAATTGAAGTCATACTCACGCATTTGCATAGCTTCAGCATCATCCTGATCCCAAAGAATAAAGTAAGGATCTACATGGAAGAAACCTACTGCATAGGAACCATCATGCAACTTCTTAGACCAGATTTGTCCATTCTCCACTATCCTTTTCTTAGCAGGAGCTACCATCGGGTCCTGGCTAACAGAGATCACTTCATTATTAGTAAGCAGATTCAGCGTAAAATCATCAATATTCGCCATATCACAACCTATCAGCAAAGGAGCAGAAAGAAGACACCATAAAGAAATATGAGAATATTGTTCATCTGCGGTCAGGTAAGAATCATGCACTTTAGTACCCCAGGCTTGTCCCAATCTGCCAACTACCAACATATCAGGATCACTATTCCGTCCCGGAGCTGTAGATTCAGCACACACGTCTTGGAAAGTACCGATAGCTGTTACTACATTCCATTCATCCGTAATATCACGGGTAGTACGCCATTGATTACCACCGGCTTCCACAGCCCAATTCCATACGTTGGGAGCTCCGTAACCTACACAATAAACGATGTCACGATTTACTTTATCCAATGCTTTACGCATCACGATATACGGTTCCTGAATCGTTTTCTCTTCAGAATCCTTTTCTATTTCCAAATAACCGCAATAGTCATATTTCAGGTAATCTACCCCCCAACCGGCCCAGGTTTTAGCATCAATTTCTTCATGCTGATAACTGCCTAAGTGACCACCACAGGTAGTAGCACCCGGAGAGGAATAAATACCGAATTTCAGACCCAAGCCATGAATATAGTCTGTCAATTCTTTAAAGCTGGGGAATTTTTCATTAGGAAGAAGTTCACCTTGTTTAGTGCGTTCCGCAGCTTCCCATCCATCATCGATATTCACGTATTCCCAACCGTAAGAGTGCAGTTTTTCATTCATCATACGGGCAGCATCACGTACTTTTTCATCGTTTACAGAAAGTCCCCAGCAATTCCAGCTATTCCAACCCATTGAAGGAGTTAAAGCAATCTCATCACCGATTTTGATCGTCACTTCTTTTACTGCTGTACCTTTATCATTGGTAGCCTTCAACTGTACCTTGTATTCACCTTTCGTTGTAGCTTTACCTGTGATATGTCCATTAGCCGGATTCAATTTCACACCTTCGGGAAGTCCCGTAGCTTCAAACGTCATCGGACGGTTACCAGTAGCCATTATCGACCACAAGAACGGATTTCCCGGGCGTGCACCAAAGACTAACGGGTTATTAATGACCGGTGTCTCAGGAGCCGGCGGTGTCAGGATATACTTTTCCTTGGCGACCGGTTTTGCCCATGCAGGAATCGGTTTTACATCTCCACGGGTAGTGATCTTCACGTTCAACCAGTCTGCATGGTCGTACATGATACCATCTCCACACTCTTCTACCAATAGCAAAACTTTGTCGATCCCTTTCAGATTCACATTGAATTCCTTTACAGGATCTCCCTTCTTCATGACACCACTCTTCCAGAGTTCTTTCTTGTCACCGAGAATCTTGAATTGAAGTTTACCGGCAAACAAGTTCTTGTCGTCAGCACCAGCCAAACCGGAAATTGATACTGCTTTGCCACCAAGATCGTATAGCAAACGACTAATGGAATGGGAACCAAGTCCACGTTCATAAACCACTCCATTCACCGTAAGCGGTGTATGCACTACAGAACGATTAATTTCTACCATTCCCCAATCCTGAACATAGCAAGAGTCTTGTCCGAATTCGTCTAACCAGACTTCTTTAGTAGGTCCGTTGTCACAAGACTGTAAACTCCAGGCCCCTATCAACATCACGGCTAAGAATGCCGCGCACTTTTTCATCTTCATATTTTTCTTAATTCTAATAAATTACATTTCAAAATATGGTTCATCCGACAAAGATGTAGTTTATCTATAATTCTATTTATCAAGACATTGCATTTACCGGCATTTTCATATCGATGTAAAAGCATTTACCGCCGCATGTAACGGCCTTTACCCCTTATTGTAACGCTCTTTACCTCGGTATGTAACGGCCTTTACTTCGGCATGTAAATGGAGTTACCGTGTAGGGTAAACAGAATATCAAAACCACCTAAACCGGATGAACCTAAAACGATTTGTCACTTCTGGATATACTATACTCCTGGGGAGATCATAGCATTCAGTCGGTATCAATCACCTTTTTTATAGATACGGATATTGTCAAAAGCAAAATTGCGGGCAATATTCTGATCTATCTCAAGACGCATATTGAAGCTGGTATAAGACCCCGGGTAATTATCCGGATAATCGGTGGACTGAATAACAGTAAACGGCAATGTAATAGTTTCCCAACGATTAAAGTTCTGGACATTGAAATCCGTTGCAACCCAGTCGCAAGTTGGAGCTGCCCAATAAAGGTAATTACAGAACTTAATCTTATCCTGTACAAACTGATTAGCCGTACGGAACTCACATTTCACTACATAGTTCTTGCTGCTTTCAAGCCCCAGCATATCGGCAGTATAAGCAATGCCGCCTCTCTCTGCAATATACCACCAACCGGAATATTCAGATTTATCATCAATGCGCAAGAAGTTACCGCTCAAACGTTGAGGATCTTTCTCATCAGTAACCACATTGGCCATACTGGTGGGTAGGAATTCATCAAAGTCCATTATTATAAATTCACGGTCATAGTAGCGTCCCGGACATGTAGCTTCCACATTCCATTTTGTACCTTTCACCTTTACCTTGATGTTTTTATCAACAGTCTTAGGCACTTGGGCAGTCAGGTAGTTATTACCACTGCTGATTACCTTCGAAATTTTACCATTAAAATCGACTACTGCATTGAGAGAATCTATCTCATAGAGTTCAAAGAAGTCGCCATAAATCATAATGGTATCACCCGGGCTGGTATATTCATTAAACATACGGTCCAGACGGAGTTTTGGCGCATTGGCCTTAAAGGGGATTTCCTGACGACCTGTAGAATTATAGATATAAATCTTGTTGGTCTCTTCTTTAGGTAATTTCACTGGAATTTTCAGGAACAGAATATCACTTTCCGTATATACTTCCAGCATATCCAAAGCTACATCATTAATCAAAACCGAATCAATATTGCGTACATCGAGCCCTGTGCCATGTATTGCAATAAAATCGCCCATAGCTGCCTCCGTAATCGGAGTATTCATATCATCAAGGGTGGTCACATTGGTAAGCTGTATAGGCATTGGATTATAGTCATCATCCGAACAAGCCGTAAATGACAAACCCAATAACAGCGCTCCACCCAAACATATATTTCTGAAGTTCATTCTATTTTTCATTGCATTATCTATTAGTTATTAATAAATAAAATTACCATCCCGGATTATTCCTGTCGATATAAGGATTCGTATTGACAACATCGGGCGGGAACGGTAATAACAAATGCTTCTCTTCACGACGTTTTACAATCTCATTTTCATCCACAGTGCCGATGGCATTCATTACTTGCAGATAGATACCCCAACGAAGCAAATCATAGCGGCGGATACCTTCGGCTGCAAACTCTTTGGCACGTTCTTCAAGAACGAATGAACGGAACGACTCTTTTGTAAACGGATTCTTCTCATGACGTTTGCTTACCAATGTACTGTTATTACGCTTGTTCAGCATTTCCATTTTAGCAAAAGCATCCGTTGTAGGACCATTCAACTCATTTTCTGCTTCACAATAAATGAGAATGAGATCGGCGTAACGCAAATACGGCCAGTTCCAGTCTGTACGGTTACCATTATTATCAGCAGTTATAGCTGTAAATTTTTCAAGTTTGGCACCATATTCATGGGCACCGTTTCGTACAACATCCGTAGTTTCGTACTTATATGGACATCCTTCGTATGGAGGTAAGCCCTGACGTACTTTTACACTATCGCGTTCGGGGTAGAAATACCACTCCATTTTTTCATAAGTTTTATTCCAGTTATACGGAACACGGTGTTTTACTCCCCAAGTGATACGCTCATCATCCCAGTCGTCAAAAGTCTGCAACCAATGGTCTCTTTGAACGTAGTAACCGGAAGTCCATTCGCCATTGTATGCCGGATCGGGCCATCCATAATAATCCTTACTAACATAGTTGTAATAATCATCGCCCTGTCCAACCATTGTCTGCAAGCAGAAAAGCAACTCAGGTCCATTCTTATAAGCCGGACTCCACAATTCTTTCTGGCTACTTGCCAATGAAACCTCGCCACTATTGATTACTTCTCCGGCCTTTTCTTTTGCCAGGCGATAATATTCCTGAGAATCAAACTCTTCATACCCGGCTACTACATTCTTGCTGTGAGTAATGGCTACAGGCATCAAACGGGAGGTTGTTCCATCAGGATTTACTTTACTTCCCGGACCACCTTTTACTGTAACTTGTCCACTCTTCATAGAAGCTGAACCAATAGTAGCATACACCTTAGCCAACAAAGCCTTGGCAGTGGCACGGCATACGTGACCTTTCTTAAATGCCTCATCGGTACGCGGAAGCAGCAATGCTTCGGCTTCTTTCAGTGTTTCAATAATATGCTCATACACTTCTTTTACAGAAGACCGTGGCAATTCGGTAGAATTACCCTCTGCAATGGAATATGTATACAAAGGTATAGGACCAAAGAACTGAACTAACTGGAACTGAGACCAAGCCTTCAGGAAACGGAGTTCACCCAATGCATTATTCTTTTCTTTTTCAGTAACACCTGTTATCTTCTGTACTAAGTAATAGTGATAATTGGCTCTGTGGATAGTAGTACAATAATATTGATAGAAGTTTTTTGTCGAACCTTTATCATAAAAGTTACCGGCACCTTCATCACCAAAAGCCCAGCTCGGCCCTGTTTGATAATCACAATCGAAGTTCACCACACTATGATAATTACCCCATGTGAAAGGCCAATGCAAAGTATGATAAGCACCTGCCACCAACTGATCATACGAACCTTCGGCAGCAACATCTTCACCTGCAACAAAGGTAAATGTTTCCTCTTCCAAGTCACATGAAGTGGTCAGAAACAAACCTGCAGCACATAAGCTTAATATTTTTAACAGTTTCATATTCTTACTTTTTTAGAATGCTAATTGAATACCTAAGTTAAATGTACGGGCACTCGGATATGATGACATATCCACACCTCTACGAGTCGGGTCACTACCGAACGCGTTTACATCCGGGTCATACCATTCATAACCGGAAATAGTGAACAGGTTAGTTATACTTGCTACGATGTTAATGGACTCTACAAATTTCACCGGATGAGCCCAATTATAGCTTAAACTAATATTCTTACAGCGCAGATAAGAACCATCTACAATATAACGGTCGGAAGCTTTCATAGCACGGGTAAAGGTGCCATCGGCACGCGGCCATTTAGCTGCAGCTCTGTTTTCTGGTGTCCAACGGTTGTTGAATACGAAATAAGGCATATTACCCGAACCTACCGCTACATCAAACTGCTTCAAGTTCACATTCAAAATATCATTTCCTTGTGTACCTTGCAGGAAGAAGCTGAATGTCCATTTCTTCCAGTTCAATGTACTGGTAATACCATATTGATAATCGGGATTCGTATCACCAATAATCGTCTTATCACGGTCATCGATTACCGGATCGTCATCCAGGTTCTTATACTTCACCTGCCCAACCATAGATTTCACTTTAGAAGGAGTTGCATCTCTGTAATACGGATCAGCACGTACTTCAGCCTCATTATCATAGAATCCATCTTCCACATATCCGTACAAAGTACCAATAGGATGACCATTTCTTCTCAGGAACATACTTTCAATACCCCAAGCTACATCAGAGAACTGATCGGCATTCAAACCACCAATTTTATTGCGGTTGAAAGAGATATTGGCATCTAATGTCCACATCCAGTCGCGGGTTTTCACCGGAATGACATGTGCTGTTATTTCAAGACCTTTATTGGTTACATCGCCATAATTACAAGCTATCTGATTGAAACCAGAACTCATATCAATATAACGATACTGTAATAAGTCCGTTGTTTTCTTGTAATACAAATCAACAACCAGATTTACACGATTATTGAAGAAAGCTGCATCCAAACCAAGGTTAAACTGATTCGTTGTCTCCCACTTCAAATTAGCGGCAGCAGGTCCTCCCCAACGATCTTCACCGGCACCAGGATTCATCGTTCCATCGAACGGATAATTTTGGGCTTCGAAGCGAGAACGGGTTGCATAGGCACTAATACCCTGGTTACCAGTCTGACCGGCACTGAAACGCAACTTCAGGTTATCAAAGAAATTAAGATTTTTAATAAATGCCTCATCAGACATACGCCATGCAATAGCACCGGAATAGAAATTAGACCAACGGTTCAGAGGATTGAAACGGCTGGAACCATCACGACGGAATGATGCGGTGAACAAATAACGGTCTAACAGATTATAATTGGCACGAGCCAGATAAGACATCAACTGTGAACGCCATCTGCCGCTTCCAATTTCTTTTTCACCTACTGCAGCATTCATGTCATTATCTTCTGTAATATCATTCGGGAAATTCTTGGCAAGCATATATTTGCTTCTTCCCATAGACTTTTCATAAGTCATACCGGCAACAACATTGAAAGCATGCACACCAAACTTCTTTTCAAAAGTAAGTAAAGACTCTAAAGTAAAACCTTCGTATGCATTATCATCTTTTCTTCCATAACCATTGGTAGGATTTTGTCCTGAACCGGTGTAGCGATTATAATATTGGCTACGTTCGTTATAAGTATAACCATAACCGATGTTCTGACGGAACTTCAGCCAATCCACAAATGTTATTTCACCAAAACCAGAAGCATAAATACCATAAGTGTCAAGCACATTTTTCTCTGTATGAGCACTCAGATATGGATTTGCCAAACCAGAAGCAAAGTCCTCTGAATATTTAGAGTCTGCATCCGGATCGAATACCGGACGAGTCGGATTAAATGCAATTGCGGACTCAATTACACCATAGTTTTCCGTATTAGTACGGGCCAAGCGATTTTCCGATTTTGTGAAAGTCAGATTACTACCGATTTCAACATAATCATTAATCTTACGATTATTATTTGCACGAACATTGTAGCGCTTATAATAAGAGTTCACAATAACCCCCTGCTGATCAAGATAACCGCCAGAGTACATATAAGATCCTTTCTGGTCACCACCGGAAACATTCAGACTATACTCCTGACTAAACGCATCACGGAAAATTTCCTTCTGCCAGTTAGTACCATAGAACAAATTTCCATCTTCACGCAAGTCAAAACCATTACGGAAATCATCAGGACTAGGCATATACTTTCTCTCAAGAATGATCTCTTCACCAGTCACAGGATCGGTGCCCTTTTTAATTGACCAATGGCCGGGTATAGGATAAGGAAGGCTTTCGTCGGAAACATAATTCTTGCCATCATACATATAACCGAAAATAGTACATTCATTCTTGAACTGTGCATAATCGCCCGCACTTAAAACATCAATCAGTTTTACAGGTTTGGACATACTGAAATTAGCACTGAACTGAACTCTTGCCTTGCCCTGAGCACCACTCTTAGTCGTGATAATAACCACACCATTAGCAGCACGCGAACCATAGATAGCTGTGGCAGAAGCATCTTTCAATACTTGAATAGACTCTATATCCTGCGGGCTAATTAAGCTCAGAGGGTTATTATTGGATTTCGTTCCGAAGTCAGTCGAGGGCGCTTCACCTGCCGTGAAGGGCACGCCGTCCAGAATATACAATGGTTCTGTATTGGTAGTAAATGAGTTGGCACCACGTATCTGGATAGTTACACCTGCACCAGGAGCACCATCGGCTTGCGAAACTTGTACACCTGCCATTTTACCCTGCAAACCTTGATTAATACTCGTCGGATTTGTTTTCAGTAAATCGTCACTTTTCAAAGAAGAGATTGATCCCGTAAGATCCTTTTTAGGTACACTACCGTAACCGATAACCACTGTTTCTTCCAACATGTGGCTATCTTCATGTAATGTAACATTTACAGTAGCTTTACCTTTCACTGCTACTTCCTGAGTTTTGTAACCCACAAAAGAAAAAACTAAAGTAGCATTACTGGAAGCATTTACCGAGTAACGTCCGTTTACATCTGTAATAGCTCCCGCCGTTGCATTTTTCACACGAACTGTAACACCAATTACAGGTTCACCTGAATCATCGGTTACAATGCCCGTAATTTTAGACGTTTGAAGCATGTCTGTAGTTTCAGCCTTCAAACCATTCGGAACTAACATTAGTGCCATTAAAAGCACACCAATAATTCCATTCATCGATTTGTGCAATCTTTTCATAGACTCATTTTTGGATTAATTAAATTAAACTTTATCACTCTCTGTTTAGTTGTTATTTGATGGTAGGATTAATAAATAATTCATCCATATATACTTTCTGAGGAGCATCAAAAGCAACCTTTATATACCTTGCATTTTCATTCAACTTTTCGAATAATATCCCGTCAATCCAGGCATCATGCTTATTATTCGGAAAGTAAGGGGCATCTTTGATAGAAGCCAGACTATAAGTTTTTCCATCTTCCGAAGTATATACATAGACTTTCAGCGGGGTACTGATTCCTTCCGGATTATAGTTCAATGTACGCACCATGATATTCTTGACCGGAGTTTTCTTTTGCAAGTCCACCACTATTTCATGGTGTCCCTGGTCAAACTTTACCCAACGGTTGTCTTCACTGTTCTCTTCAGCTACTTTGCCATCCAGCAGGGCTTGCATGTCCGATTTACTAATCATATCAGTAGTAGCTGTATTCATCAGTTTTTCTAATAAAGTTGCTTCAAACATTTTCCAGTAAGTATCGCCGTTTCTCCACGCCATATATTTGTTGCATACATCATTAGACCAAACCGGTTGCCCCAACTGATAAGAAGATTTCGGATCTTCAATGATGCCACCAAACATGAACGAAATAATGCGGTCTACCCCTGCTGCAGATGCAGCTGCCTGCTGAGACAGTAAACGAGAATAGGCAGCCGGAATCAAAGCGGACTGCCGGTCGTTCGTACCTTCTTCCCACGTAAATGTTTCGCAATTTGCCCACATTTCAATATTCAGTCGATTGTGAATATCACGCATTCTTTGCCAGTTCTTTTTCAAACGGGGAAGTGTGAACTTATCACGCACGCAACCCACTTCGTCCTGATAAGCTATAATATCGACCTTCAATTTTGCCATCTGTTTCTCAAAATCCGGATTATCAAACTCCGACAAACCAATTCCATAAGGAGATATCAAAGTTTTCTTGCCAGGCGTCAGAGTTTGCGCCTTTTCAGCCAATGTATTAACCGATTGTACGGCATGTTCGGCAAAAATCGGACAGATACAATCTTCTACCGGCAAATACCAACCATAAAAAGCCTTATGATTTTTGTAAAGAGAGGCCAGTTCTTCCATAATCTGTAACTGGCGTTCTTTGATTGCCGGGTCCAGCAGATTATCATCCTGATCTTTTGCCCAACCGGTACTCATAAATACTTTCACGTTATGTTTGGCTGCTTCATCAAGGATAGCATCTACAGGACTTTTCGTACCCTTATCATACAGCCAAGGCATGATTTTAGAAGGATAATATGCCTTACCTTCATTAGCTACCTCCATGAATACCAGATATCCAATGCCCATAGCCGCTAATTCACGAACCTTAGCCGCCCACAACTTCGGGTCTGTATTATCAAAGTTTTGAGGATTGGTATATTTATTACGCACATCTTTATATGCCAGATTGATCCATGTGCCGGTAATAGGTTTTACACCTGTGACTGGCTTTCCGGCTTTTTCTTGCTTACCGGAAGTGTCATTAGCAGCACATGCAGTTACTGACGGCATCGCAACCAACATTGCCAATAGGCCAAATAGTATTACTCGAATGTTCTGTTTCATAGTTTCTATATTTATTAATTAAAATTCTGCTTATCTGAATAGATTACTGCTTCACCTAAATAAATGTGTGCATCTTTATGAGGATTCAACCATTTAAAACTGATCTCATGCTTTGCATTTTGCAACTGATATCTATGGAAAAGATCTACCCTTCTATCATCAATGGAAGATGCTTTGGCAACCGGCAGATTTGCCGTTTCAATCAGATTACCGTCAATATACATTTCAACCTGAGCCACATAGTTTTCATCTGTACATTTCACATATCCTTTCAAAACGAAACCGATACCATCGAACACAAAGCCGGTATTATCCTGTAAAGTAGTATTGACAGCCAGTTTATCCACCGGATAATGACCTTCAAATGCCTTTTCATATTTTACAGCAACAGGTTTTTGAACTTTAATAGTCACCTGCCCATTATCTACTTTACCACCTTCTCTTTCTATTACTTGCAAAGCATGTTTCAAGCCCAGTTCCGATAGTTTATTAAGAGATACATCTGTATAGGCAAAAGGTATGTCTTCTATTTCATAAAGACTTTCTTTCCAATTCTCCGGAATATTAGAATATCCTATCATCGTACCCAAAATACTGGCAGCTGTAGCTGCATTGCAATCCGAATCCTGTCCGCAACGGGCAGCTATGTCAATTGTGGAAAAGAAATCTTTCTGTCCATACAATAATCCCATTATGACATAGGCACTGTTAATCTTTGCATCAATATCAAACGGAGCAAAAACACCGTCAGGACAACCAACCTCCGATGTCCACTTCTTCTGGCACTCGAACCAGGTTTGTTTCCAGTCATTCGGATACTGTTTATACCAGTCTATCACATCTTTCATGCAACGGTAAAAATCACTCTGTTCGGGAATTGTTTTCAGCGCCTCCGAAACAACGACTTCCACATCATCGGAAACAAAAGCCATAGAATACAAAGCACCAACATATACGCCTCCGTACCAGCCATCACCGTAAGTGAAGATATGTCCTACTCTATCAGATATTTCGGAAGCAGTATTGGGCATACCCGGTGTCATCAACCCTGCGAAATCTGCTTCAATCTGATAATCGATATCGTCAGCATGGGGATTATTCAACCAATGACCGGACATAGGCGGCATAATACCTTGTTTGATATTATACTTGGCAACCTGGTTGGCATGCCATAATGGAAAACCGGCATTGGCAAAGCTGATTGCAAACGAATCGGCCGGAGCTTCCAGACCTAAACGTTCGAACACATTAACAAAGATGATGTCTACGTACAGATCATCATATAAACCGGGAAAAGTATCAAAATAGAACTTTACTCTGTCCTTGGACCATTTTATAGGAGTATAGTCTTGAATCATTGTACCGTTATGCAGAAACTCTACGGGCCCACCATAGGTACAACCAATGGTCTTAGCCGCCCAGCCACCTCTTATTTTATCAGCCAGTTCATCCTGCGTCATCGTTACCTCAGACGGAACTGCTGTTTGGGAGGAAGAGGAAGTACATCCTGCACACCACACAACAACTACAAAAACATAAATAATAAAAGCTATATTCTTCATGGTTCTTTACATTAAACTATATTTTACTTTATAACTTTCAGCTTGGCTGATTCTTCATCCATAACATTATAGGTAGATATCTCATATACACTATCTTCATTACCTTCCTTATCAATGAAGGAAGTCAGGAAGTCATTTCCATGTATCTGAAGTTTCTTTAAAAGCGTGCCATTCCTGTAAATATTGAAACCGGCAACCGACTCCAGACTACCTGGAATCCACTTGACTTCCATGCCATTAGCTACCTTTATCATACTGGCACTTATAACTTCCTGCGGAGTAGCTATTTGAGGAAGCTTACCTTCTTTACAGTATTGCAGGTAGGCTTGATGATAGTCCTTATTCACTACAAACGGACTATTATAATGGCTATAAGCAAAGCAGATTAGATTACTTACATAACCATTAACTATATCCAGTTGCTTCTTTATCCTTGTCAGAGGAGCACTCACCCAGAATTGTTGATCGAACGTTTCAACATTTCCCCAGAATTTCAATCCCGGTTTAGTATTGACAGCTTGTTTCAATTTAGAGAACCAGTCCGATAAATTATCTAAATTCAATCCACCGGCACCGACACAGTCTTGCGGAGCAAAAATATCTCCAAATCGGAAGTGAGTTTGTGCAAAAACATTCTCCCACATTTTTCCGTATTCTTCTGCATTTCCACCTACTTTATGATTCATAAACGGAGAAAGCATGAGCGGCATTCCCGGAGTGAGCTTTGAAAGATGATCCAAGTTTGTATTTAAGGCTCTCGCCAGAATAGCCTGACGTTCAGCTGTCATACAGTTCAGATTGTCAACTTCCCAAACCCAATACCATCCGTACATTGCATGCGGATATTTTTCCTTGTACAAGGCAACCAGTTCATCTGCCACTTTATTGCCGATTTCCATTTGGCCCACCAACCAATCTGCATCATAATCTACTTTCCACCACCTATCGTTAAAATTCAATCCAATAAAGATTTTTATTCCATTCTTCTGGGCACTGCGCAAACACTTTTCAAGTGTCTTGTTCTGCTGTTTTTTCTTTGTCAGCGAAGAGGGATAGTTAGTCGTTGTTTTTCCTTTCTCATCTGTCAGAAGTGCAGGTGCATAAATCAGATACTTCATACCTGCCTCCTTAAACATTTCCATTTCCCGATCCCAACGTGCATCATCCCAATTAGCAACTAAATATTCTTGTATAAAAGAACCGCTGAAACGAGGGATATTGGTACCTTGATTTTTCTGTTCGAACATGTAATGGAAATATGTACCTTTCAAGTCAATAATATATGAATCGAAGCTGGCTTCATCTTCATGCAGATTAATGATACGGGCACCTCGGCTCAGAACTTCATTATAAGCAGACGGATAGCCTGTTTTACGTCCATAAGCTAATGCTATATTACCGTTCCAATCAACCATGTAATCATTGTTATGATCGTGCCCGACAAATACTCCTATTACATCTTTTTTCTCTATAAAAGAGGACAATAAGCCTGAATTTATGTTGGACGCACAAACACCTTCCTGTTTCTCACCGAATTCACGGCAAGCCCATCTGGCCGTTTCATGTTCGGGTAGAGGAATATGGAAAAACGCCATCGATGGCAATCTGTGTTTATTACGTACTGTAAACTGATCACTTGTCTTACGATACCAATCTATCTGATCATGCTTAATCCAGTCATAATATCCGAAAGAACGGTCTTGGGTAAGATTATGTGAATCGAACAAATACAAAACCCATTTTTCTGAATTTCCATCAGATGAAAGGATAGGAAGCGCACAATTACCGGAACCGGACAACTTTCCATTTTCTGCATCATAAGTCAGGTTATAAGGTACCGTACGCAGAAATTCAAGAATCTGGGCATTATTCATATCAGTTTCTTCATCATGATTCCCGAACGTAACAGCAAACGGCATTTTTTCTTCCTCGAACAAGCCAGCCAATCTTTTCCAGCCACGAAGAGCATTCCAGGAAACCACTACATCACCTGTCAGAATCACAAGATCAGGACGTTCTGAGCGAATAATTTCACGCATCAAGTTATAAGTACTGTCATTCTTTTCTTTATAAGAATCGCTTTCCACCCAGTGCAAATCAGTGAACTGCACAATCTTGAACTTTCCATCACGAAACTTCAAATCAGAAGTCTGGGCTAAACAGGAAAGACACAATAGTGAACTAAATAGGATCAATAAATATTTTTTCATTTCTTTCTATCTGTTCTAAATGGTGCCAAAGGCAACCCGTTACTATCAAATAAATTTGGAACTGCATCATTGGTAAAGCAATAGCGTACTGCAACCGGAGTTTTTACTTTTGAGGAAGAAACACTAATCTCACCATTCTTCATTAGTTTGGCATCTGCCGGATATACATTTCCTGCCTGATCCACTATCTCAAAGTTTTGGATGGTCTTGTCATTACAGGTTAATTTAATAGCAGTAGTAGCCACCATAACTTTGCGTCCTTCTATACGGATAGACTTTAACATCGGAGAATAAGGCTCCACTTCTTCCCTATGGTAGGTTTTCTTCAATGCCATATTGGCCAAACGGACACCTACCTGTTTTTTCAGACTCGGATGGATATCAGAGATATCATTCACCAGATCGCTGACTACGACCATTCCGGTGTTATGTAATGTTGCAGCAACATCTGCCTGCTGTTCCCGTAAATAAGCAGCATTTCTGTCTGCATATCCATTCCATGGAGCAATCTGCACAAAATAAAAGGGCAAAAAACGGTGAAATTCATTTCTCCAACCTCTTATCATTCCATCAAACAGAGGACCATAGTCAGCAGCCCGTTCATTATTAGCTTCTCCCTGATACCAGATGACGCCTGCAATAGTATAATTCTTGATAGGATGAATCATTGCATTGTAAATGGATGAGTTGGCAGTAGGAGACCAACCGGCTACTTGTTGTTTTTGTGATAACTCAAACAACTCCTTTTCATGGCTGAAAGTAAATTCATCGATCCAAGGTTCTACTGCTGTTCCTCCCCAATAAGATCCAATCAGTCCGACTGGCACATTCAGTGCTTCATTCAAATGTTGACCAAAGAAGAAGGCCACAGCGCTGAAATCTTTGTAAGTTTCCGGAGAACAAATTTCCCATTGTCCCTGAATACGTTCTACCGGATACTTAGACGTTGCTTTAGATATCTTGAAAAAACGAACTTGCTTATTTTCCAAAGCTTTTGTGATATCCCCGGCATCACGAACCGGATAGCTCATAATATATTCCATATTGGACTGGCCGGAACACAACCATGTTTCACCCATCAGAATATCTTTTATTTCTCTCTCCAGTTTGTTCTCCCAACCGTAAAAACGAATACTATGAGGTCCTGCAGCTTCCGGAGTACGTATATAAGCTTCCCAGGCGCAATGCATATCCGACTTTACATGTATCGTATCTGTGGGGGCCCAACTGCATACAATCTTCAGGTCCCATACACTGGGGCACCATCCCCAAAGCTTCACTTCAGAATTCCGTTGCATCACCGCATGATCACTAATGATAGATGGAAGAGCAAATTCCGGGTTCTGTGCTGAGATATTGGCAAATACCAGTATAAATGTTATTATAGTAACTAATCGTTTCATAGTAGTTATTATTTAAAGTTCTGCTTTCTATACCAATCCATGTACTGATTGTATAGTCTGACTGACTCATCACGCAGTCCGGCATGAGCCAGCGAACCGGGTTTATTCATTATACCAAGATATTGATATACCAGAATCTTATCTACAAATGGAGATATAGCCTCCATCTGATGAATAATTCTCTTATCAAAATCAGCCGAGATTAAACTACCATGAGTAGTCTGTTCAAAGTAGAAAAGCTCCATGTCGGCCCATATTCTTGAACGACCGGCTTTTTGATGCGCTTTAGCTAAATTTTCAAAAGCACGGGCTGATTGACTAAATGTAGTGACACCCACTCCCACGCCATCTTGATAAGCTACGATCTCGACATTGAGTTGCTCTAATTGTTTAATGAATGTGTCATCACACTTTTCGGCCTTAATGTTATAAGGCGCAATGATATTTACACAATTCGCATTCAGAGACTTGGCTATCTGCGCACATTCATTCACATATGGAATTACATACTCACCAAAATAAGGATCCAACCATGATTCATTTGGGAAATACCAACCATAGAAACTTTTATGATGTCCATATCTTGCATAAATTTCTTCCATGCATTTGGCTCTCTTCCTGCCCAACTCTTTGTCGGTCATCATCTTTACAGCATCCAGATCTAATGCCCAATAGTCATTGCTTACAAAGAACTTAACACCAAACTCATCTGCTGCCGAAAGCACTGTTTCTATGGGATCTTCACATCCCATTTTAAACTTAGGAGCCAGGTCCGTATCATAAAATGCAAAACCATGAGAAGCTACATTCATCATGACTAAGTATTCCATGCCTGTTTCACGGATTTCACGTATCTTTTCCCGCCACTGGGTTGCAGTAAAGTTTCTCAAATCTTTATCCCAATACACTCCTTCTTTTCCTCCCGGGTGTTGGAATTCAAACCAGGAACCGGATATCGGCTTGATGTTTGGATTTTGAATGGCGTCCTGCAGAACTTTTGCCTGCGAGACTCCCGGTAAAATGATACCGGCAGCCCCCAAGCCTAAAGTAGTTAGAAAATTTCGTCGATTCATAGTATTAGATTTTTCATTCTGATTTTATAATTTCTTCCAGAACTGTCCAGCATTGATACAGTCCTCTGGGCACATGGAAACATCCTTTCCATTTCCCGCCTTTTAATGGTAGCAACACCTCTCCTCTTCTATTCAGATAGCCGTACCATTCAGCATATTCCGGATCTTTAAAATGATTCCAGGTATAATCATGCACTTTCTCGAACCATTCCAAACATTTCTTATCGCCAGTAAGTTGATAAGCTTTCAATAAAGAAATCAATGTTTCAATATGTACCCACCAAAGTTTTTGGTCCCATTCCAGTTGTTGAGGAGGATATCCTTTACGGTCCATAAAGTAATATATACCGCCGAACTCTTTATCCCAGCCATACTCCAACATTGTCAAAGTAACATTCTTGGCTTTTTCTATCAGTTCAGGACGATGCAGACGTTTTCCAAGATCCATAATGAACCACATGGCTTCAATATCATGTCCCGGAGTCACCTGGCGTCCCTCAAAAGAATCAGAAAGCTCACCGTTAGTCTTTACATTTTCAATGATGATACCTCCCAGTTCAGGACGATAGAAAACCTCCATAACTTCACGGATGCATACCTCCATGGTTTTCTCTAAATAATCAGCATCAAGCAAATGTTCGATTTCCAAAGCCAGATTACATAGAATCATCGGGAGAGCGAAGTTTTTCAAATCTCGCGTACCGGGATGCAGTTTATTCCACTTACCTTTCGGATTATCCACTTTAGACAGGATGATCTCAAAAGTCTTCTTAGCAATATCAGCATATTCCTGATTTCCGGTAGCAAGACTGAGTTGTCCGAAAGCCATGGTTGCAAAAGTGTATGAGAAAATGTTATAAGGATCTACCAGCGGGCGTCCCGTACGGTCAAGAGAGAAATACCAATTGTAATTTCCATCGTGACCGTACTTTTTCAAGAACTCCCCGCCTTGAATGGCACAATCCAACCATTCCTGACGTTTCTCTACCTTATTGTAGAGCATTGAAAACAACCATACCTCACGGCCTTGCAGCCAAACAAACTTATCTGTATCGAAAACATTACCTTGACGGTCCAGGCAAGTGAAATACCCGCCGAACTCATGATCCTGAGAATGTTCTAGCCAGAAAGGAAGAACATTATCCATCAGTTCGTCCTTATAAAGAGCAGCTAACTTTTTAAAATCCATAATTCTCTATATTATATATGTATATTAAGGTCGATTTCTATTTGGAACTGGTCCAGTAACGCTCAATCTCTTCCAGCGACTTGCCGGTAGTCTCAGGAACGAGTTTCCAAACAATAAGCATATAAGGAACGCACATGACGGCAAATAAAAAGAATGTTCCGGCGGGGGTAAGATTCTGGAGCATCCAGGGGGTTAATTGACCAATAAGATACGTTCCGATCCATAAAGAAAATCCTGCGATAGACATAGCTAATCCGCGAACTTTGGTAGGATACATTTCAGAAAGAAGGACAAATACCACTGCACATATGGAGACAGCACAGCAAAATACATAAGACAAAAAGAATATAAGCAGGAATATGCTTGAAATACCTAAGGATTCACCAAACAAGAAATAGAATCCTATTAGTAACAAAGTAACGACCATACCCGAAACTCCATAATAAACTAACTTCTTACGGCCGACTTTATCAATAATGACTAATGCCAGAACCGTAGTTAAAGTATTAACCAATCCTACCAGAACCTGATAGAAAAGAGAATCGCCACCTGACAAACCTGCATTCTCGAAGATAGAAGGGCCGTAATACAAAACGGCATTTACTCCCATAAACTGGCCTAATATAGCAATACAAACACCAATGATGACAGCTTTTAGAATTCCTGGTTGCAACAATAAAGACCATTCGGATTTTGATTCGGAAGATAAAACCGATTTCGTTTCATTCACCTGAAATGCTACATCTTTAGCAGAAACATAAATTCTCTTCAAAATATTTGTAGCCTTGGTATCCTGTCCTTTCAAAATCAACCAGCGGGGACTTTCCGGTATAAAGAAAATGATGATAAAGAACAGTATAGCAGGAAGAGTCTCCATTCCTAACATTCCTCTCCACACCTCAGTTACAAAAATTAAATCAAACCAGCCAGTTCCTGGATTAGTACAACTTTCAGCATAAGCCAGCAGTTGGTAATTCACTAAATATGCACCTAAAAAACCAACAGTCACGGCCAATTGATATAAAGAAACCAATCGTCCTCTGTACTGGGCAACAGAAACCTCTGAAATGTAAAGTGGAGATATTATAGAAACAACGCCAATACCAATGCCACCAATTATACGGTAAATGACCAACTGGTTAAAATCAGCACATAAAGCACATCCAATGGCTGATGTAGAAAATAAAACCGCTGAAATAACCATAGTCAGTTTACGACCGAATTTATCACTTAGGACTCCGGCAAAAAGTACTCCGACTATGGAACCTATTAATGCACATCCTACATACCATCCCTGCTGTAAGGCATCAAGTTTAAACAACTCTGTCACCTGAGCAATAGTTCCGGAAATGACAGCTGTATCGTATCCAAAGAGGAAACCACCTAAGGCAGCAACAACTGACAGAAAAACAAGGTACCCTATATTAATTGTAGATTTCATAGAATTGTTATTTAATATTTTGCTTATATATATGTCCGAAACGATCCGTTACTACTATCTCGATAACTGCATTCTTATTTTGGGGAGTCGCTTTAAATAAATGCTCTGTTTTTATAGGCATAATCCAGTCATATTCTACCCGTTCTTTATCCGAACAGATAATCTTTGCTTCAGGATCATACCCTTCGAAACGTTGCATCTCACCCATGCACTTACCATTCTCATACCACTCAACTTTCCATAACTCATCCCAATTCCAAACATTGGCAATAATATCCTGGGGGTATTCTTCTGAAGAACCGACTGGATACCCTCTGAATTGGTGATCAATAGGAAATCCCGCACTCTTATAGCTCCAAGTAACCTTGTTACCATTTACTTCATAAATTCCGTAACCGCTGGGGGTACCATCCGTACAGATATCGGCTTTCCAGAAAGTACCGCAAACAGCCGCCGTATTATGTTCCATGAGTTTATCATTAAACACAACGTTCCAATTGTAATGGGTGTGTCCGGAGAATATGTGTACATCATATCCGGCTAAAAGATCATATAAACTGGAGGCATTGCTGGTTTCATCAGGAAGTAATGCATTAAACTGTAGCTCTTTTGTAGAGCTGCTTGGAATATGCATTGCAACAAAAACCAGATGATCTTTCGGTACGAAAGATAAATCCGCCTCTATCCATTGCAGCGTTCGCTCATCAATATAGCCTATATAGCGATAATGACGATTAATATAGAAGCAGTTATTCAATACAATATAATGTGCCTTACCCCGATTGAAAGAATAATAGATCGGTCCGAAATACTCTTCAAAAGTCTTGTAAGAATGTTCATAAGAGCGTACTCCATATTCCATATCATGATTGCCTACAGCACGATAGAAAGGAAGGTCCAGGACATTAGAAGCTTGGATATAAGAAGGAAATATAGCCGGTGCATTACCCACAATATCACCACAATCCAAAACAAAAATATCACTGTTTCGCCGTTCACCTACAAATTGACGAACATCTTTCAAATATTTCATATACCCCTCAATGTCACTAGCTTTGGCAGCTTGTACATCAGACTGTACCAGACAGATATGTTTATCATCATTCCTAGGATTCTTAATCAAGGTAAAATCATAGTTTTCCACTTCACTGTCTATTCTTTTATAATAGTGAGGAAGACTCGCTTCTCTTTGAGGCAGATATCCGGCCGGAGTCGTCACATAAACAAAACGTGCATCCCGATGATATGGTAAACTATACATTCCTTTCGTGTCTGTCAACACGCAGTCGAAACCATTCGTCACCACGACATTGGATATTCCTTTACCTTGGCACATAACCTTTCCCTTAATGCCAGAAGCAGATTGAGCCATGGCACTCATATTCAGGATACAGATGCAACAAACAAATAGATATTTCAATAAACGTTTCATATTATTTGATATTAAAGTATTCCTTATATCTATCATATAAATGTCCAGCTTGTAAATAAGCAGACTGAGGACTCATGAAATGTGAGAACTCAAACGTAATGGCTTTATCATAGCTGGCTCTCTTTGCAGCTTCCAATTTCATTCTAAGCTTATCAAACTTGATCGGCAAGAAATTTATAGGCATATCACGATCGAATGTCTCTGCATTCGTCCAGCATTTCATTCCATATTTATCTGCCAGCTTTTTATTTACTGTAAAGAAGGCATCTAATTCATCATAATCAATGTGCCCATCTTGAAAAGCACACGCATCAACCACTTCATGGATTCCATCAAATATTTCATTCCATTCTCTTTCGTGTTCCTGAACTGAAACAGCATCTTCCTTAGTTAACTTATCAGTCCCCATCACAGCCTTCTTTCCATCAATCCAAGGAGAAATAAAAGTAGGTAAACCACCAGACACATCCTTACATTGTTTTCCCATTGCACGAAAAGCATCAATGGCCCCCTTGGTTTTACGACTGATTTCACCACTTATATACCAGCCACCAAAACTCTTATATTTTTCACCATATTGATTCCAGACTTCATCGATCACATACTTGTTATCATCAATCTCCCATGACAAATCACCCGTATCCCAGTATTTTCCGGAATCATACAGACCAAAATAAAACTTCATCTGATATTTCTCCGCTAAGCGAAGGTACATGTCTACTAAATCAACAGAGGGCATATAACATCCTCTACCCAATAAATATTTAGAAGGATAGGTGACAAACTTACGATAGCCGGAACGGATCATGATAACAGTATCAATTCCTATATTTTTCATGTGCCGGAAATCTTGATCCCATTCTTTTTCGCCCCAATTTTGATGAGGAATATCATGTGATATTTCATCTAAAAAAGTCCCGGTAATCTTTAACCCATTCTCTTTAGGAATAATAAGCCGACCATCGCTTTTCTGTATTGAAGCAAATGAAGTGCTCTCCATTGCTTCAGTGGCCAGCAGTCCAGGAGCTACCAAAGCGGAAGCTCCTGTTAAAGCGACTTTCTTTAAAAATTCTCTGCGGTTACTTGTTTTCATAGTATTCCTTTCTGTATATTATATATGTTAACCTATTGAATGCGTGTTTAAGTTTTATTATTATAAAGCGTTTCTTGTTTATAATACGATGCAAATATAGATATATTTATTAAATAAACAATAGATAATAAATTATTTTATTATTAAAATCTTATTTTCATCAGTATTTCATTAAATCATGCCTTATTTTTAGCCCTTAATAAAGAAAAAAGAGAAATGAATACGAACTAAATATAAAAAACGAGGTGGGATAAAGCTTAATATACTAAGCATGAATTGAATCATAAAAGAACAAATGCTTTCTTTTCCATTATAAAAGGTTGAGGTTAATAAAAATATTAATTATCTTTGTGGTAAATAATGAAATTAACAAGATATATGTATCAGCAGTTTTTAAAAGAAATAGAAATGGGGTCTAAAAATGCCCTCATTAAAAAAAGGATTATTACCTATTATATATATAATGGTAGTTCGACAATTCCTGATCTTTCAAAAGAACTGGATTTAAGTGTTCCTACAGTTACTAAACTAATTGGAGAAATGTATGACGAAGGATACATAAACGATTATGGCAAACTGGAAACAAGCGGAGGAAGACATCCTAACTTATATGGACTAAACCCCAAATCAGGCTATTTCATAGGAGTAGACATTAAGAAATTCTCTATCAATATTGGATTAATAAATTTCAAAGGCGATATGGTAGAACTTAAAATGGATATACCTTATAATTTTGAAAACTCCTTAGAGGGAATGAACGAACTTTGCAATCTGATTCTCAATTTTATAAAAAAACTCCCGATAGATACGGAAAAGATATTGAATATTAATGTAAACGTATCAGGAAGAGTAAATCCTGAATCGGGATATAGTTTCAGTCAGTTTAATTTTGAAGAACGTCCCCTCGCAGATGTATTAAGTGAAAGACTCGGTTATCCTGTAACGATTGATAATGATACACGCGCCATGACATATGGAGAATATATGCAAGGATGTGTAAAAGGAGAGAAAGATATTATTTTCGTTAATATCAGTTGGGGATTAGGAATCGGAATCATTATAGACGGAAAAATTTATAAAGGAAAGTCAGGATTTTCCGGAGAGTTTGGGCATGTGAATACATTTGACAATGAGATTATTTGTCATTGTGGCAAAAAAGGTTGTTTGGAAACAGAAGCTTCCGGATCTGCCCTACATCGTACTCTGCTGGAACGGATACTAAAAGGAGAAAATTCAATTTTATCCAACCGGGTAAATATGGAAACTCCAATAACACTGGATGAAATTATAGCTGCGGTGAATAAAGAAGACCTCTTATGTATTGAAATTGTAGAAGAAATAGGGCAAAAATTAGGTAAACAAATAGCAGGACTTATAAATATCTTCAATCCCGAATTAGTAATAATCGGAGGAACATTATCTCTGACTGAAGATTACATTACCCAACCCATCAGAACAGCAGTACGAAAGTATTCTCTAAACCTCGTCAATAAAGACTCAGTCATTACAACCTCTAAGTTAAAAGACAAGGCGGGTATTGTTGGGGCATGCATGTTGGCACGAAGTCGAATGTTTGAAGGTACAAACTAGACCTCCAACATTCGTTTCATAAATATAGCCGCGCCTTCCACATCGGAAGGTGCAGGTGCCCATGGCGCAACATCTTCTGGCGGAAGTGGCTTATAAGGGCCACTCTTTATTTCAAAGATAACAGTACCAGACTCTAAAACTACAATACTATGCCAAGTACCGGAAGGAATTTCCACTCCATACATTCCAGCTGATGGATTCAGATTAACTTTTTCCGTCACATTGCCCATATCATCATAGAAAAACGCTATCAGACTTCCGCGCAGAACAATATAAGTTTCTTCCTTATCTACATGACGATGAGGAGGAAGATAAGTTCCCGGCTCCAGGGCATTAAGAAGACGGTGAATAGGTGCATCTAAAGACTCATGAAAATTATAATTCATTCGTAAACGAGAATTCTCCTGAGCATCATGAGTTACCCCGTCCAATAGTTCTTCTGAAATCAGCTTCATCATTACTTCAATAATTGAGCAAACTTACTTGAAAGGTTTGCTTCATCTGACACAATAGAAAGTTCTTTGCCATCAGTACCCACTAAAAAAGCGGCTTTCTGAGATGCTACAACAGGAGTTATATCCTTCAAATCTCCTTCTACAAAAACACAACCTGAGAAAAAAGGAACAATAATCTCCTTCATTTTCCCATTCCAGTTTACATATATTGTTTGCATAGGACAAAAAGTCTTATACCCTGCAACATTTAAGTGCTGCATCAATTTACGTTCCAATCTCGGTGCCGTATATACAATATACCAGCAACACGCATTTTCATCCATCATCATATTGTTGTTTGCTTTTTCCATCCTTTTAATAAATCCTTTACAAATAAAATCCAACCTACACTACCTACTCCAGCTAAGAAAATAAAACCGATAAGAATCATTACTTTATTGGGTTTCGCCGGACGCAAAGGAACTGATGCCGGCTGTACAACCGTGTACACCGGAGTAATTTCTTGCACCTTAGCCTTAGCCATCTGTAATTGTTGAGCAACCTGAGTATACACATTATATGCTAAATTCATTTCATTTTGCAAGCGTTCTTGTTCAGCACGATAACTTAACAAAATTATATTTTGATTAGCATCAACAAAAGATGCATACTTTGACTGTGCAACAGTGTAATTATCTTTAGCCTCCTTATAGAGTTTCTCTGTAAAAGCTAAATCATGACGCGCCTTATTGGTCCGATAATCCGTGATATAGTTCTGCAGGCAACGCATTACCGTATCTGTCAATGAAGCTGAAATCAAAGGATCCTGCATAGTAACCGACAAAGTCGTAACACCTGTTTTCTTATCTACAGAAACAGAAATACGTTTGCTCAAGGCAGTTGCAATTGCAGCTTCATCTTTGGTTAATCTGAATGGATCTGTTTTAACAGCGACACCTTCTTCTTCTTTATCTTTAAACAAAGATATCACCCAACCCAATGCTTTAAAAGGAGCTGAAGTGATGGCTCCCCACCAAGGTCCACGCTGATACTCGTCCAAATAGGCATAAAGTGTTGTATCAATCTTATCTTTCTGATCCTTCACCTTTACATCAAAAAGTTCAATCAGAAAGGGAGTGGAACTTACAATATCAGGATAGAGTTCCGGTGAAAGAGCATCTTCACCACTGGAAGCACCTAAACTGATACCTGCCATAGCCGCTAATGCCCCCATACTACCTCCACCCGACTTACCACCAGTCTCTGGTGCTAACGTCACACTTGTAGAGTATTCTTTCGGGATGCTGAATGCTACAACCAGTCCCACCAACACAGCATATCCACACGCCTTGAAAACCAGTTTCCTACTTGCCCACACCTTTTGAGCAAGTTCTATTAAATCGATCTCTTGTTCTTCCGGCTGTTGAGGAGTTGTATTCAGTTTGTTTTCTTCACTCATAACTTCTATTACTTAAAGAGGTTAACCATGGTTGCAATCATAGCAGCAATGGAGGCGGTTGTGCTACCCATACCTAAAATCTCAGCAGTACTCATCCGCTTCTTTTCTTCCTTGCTTGGAACAATAATCTCACAGCCAGGCTCTATAGCCTTTTTATCGCGAGATTTCAGACGGGATACCGTACCGTTCATATATACTACATAAGCTTTTTTCTTCTTGGCCAGATTACCATAACCACCTGCCTGATTGATGTAATAACGTAAACTTTCACCACGCTTATACAATACAGTATTGGGATACATAACCGCTCCACTAATTTTTACCGTATTAATATATTCAGGAATGAATAAAACATCCCCTTCACGCAAAACCAAGTCAAAATCACTACCTGGATTAGAGATAGCCTTCTCCAAATTAATACCAACAGTATAAGTGTCTGATATGTTCAGCTTCTCAACAGAAATAGAGTCTTTTCCCTCTCCCATTCGAGCCATCCGAACAGCATCGGCCTGACGGCGTTGTTCTTCTTCCGTCATTTTACGAATCAAGCGCGCACCTTTTACATAAGCATCCGGAGTAATTCCGCCAGCTTTTGAAATCAAATCAGACAAACGCTCATTCTTCTTCACTAAAGCATAATTGCCACCGAAGAGTACTTCCCCTGCAACAACTACATTCTGCTGCTTGCGATATGCAGGACTCTTGCGAACATATACTTCATCAAACGGTTCCAAGTGGAAATCTCCTTCTCCACCTACTACTAAGCCGTCTTTAATATCAAATGAATAAGTCTTTCCTAAAACACTGCTAAAAGAAGTGCTCTTCGGATCCTTAATACGACGGGTAATATCAACCTTTGTAGTTGCAGCTGCTTCCAATAAGCCACCAGACTGAACCAACAAATCTTCGATAGTCATATTCTTAGAAAAGAGGAATGTACCCGGATTTGCAACTTCACCATGAATAGAGATAGTCTCCTCCTCTTTCAGGTCATGAATGCTTGGTATATATAAAATATCATTTTTCTGCAATGGTATGTCAGCTACAGTTCCTTTAAGCAAACCACCTAAATCCACAGCAATTACCTCATGAGACAAATCTTCATTCTCACGATCTAAAAGTGCACGATTCAAAAATGCATCACCTCTTAATCCCTCAGCTTTCTTTATTAATTGCTTTACAGTATTTACTGTCCCACTCAATTCATATAAACCAGAGCGATAAACAGCACCACGAATTTCTACGCGATTCTCAAAACGCTTCAATACGGCATCTACAGAAATGGAGTCACCATCATCCAAACGGAAAACAGAGTAATCCATTTCGTCTACATTATATACCTGATGTTCGCGACCACTTTTACGAATAATACGAACTGCCTTTTTGTAAGCATCTCCAGTAAAGCCACCAGCATAATTCAAAATAGTAGCAACAGTCTCTGTTGGCTTCATTTCATAGAACATCGGGCGCTTTACCTTACCAGCTATTCGCACCAAAGATTCATAAGGGTTAACTATAATTACATCTCCTTCCTGAAGACGGATATCATCTTTCACCTTACCCTTCATAAGGTAATCATAAACATCCAGATCAGCAATCGTTTTACCATTGCGAACTACCTTAATACTACGCAGACTACCAATTTTATTAACACCGCCAGCACGATACAAAGCATGGAAAACAGAGGAAAAAGAGGATAATGTATATGTTCCAGGAACAGCAACTTCACCCATTATATTAATCTGTATAGTCCGGATATCCCCTAAAGTCAACTTTATTTGAGAGGTAGGTTCACTTCCTGATATTCCTGAGTATATTTTTGAAAATTCACGTTGTAAATATGCATTGGCATCTTTTACAGTCATGCCACTTAATTGAACAGGTCCCAACCCGCTCACCTGAATAGTTCCTTCAGGTGAAATACTTTGGCGAATTGTATTCTCCGAAGCACCCCAAACATCAATAATAACCTCATCGCCAGGTCCTAAACGATAGTCCACCGGAGTAGCCAGATTAATACTCGGTTCAAACGTTAAATTCCGGTTTGTAAATACATCATGACCAAAAATTTGAGAAGCATTATCTGTAGTAGCAGTATTATCAGCCCTATTATCTACTCTCCCCCCTACAGTCTCATCAAGCATTCCCACTTCTGAATAGTCAGTAGTTCTTCTCTGCCCTCCCCCATCATCAACTAAAGTACGTTGACGCAATTGAGAAGGCATTTCATTGGATTTATTACTTACAGTATTACTTTCCGAATATTTCTGTTGTATCCTGCTAACTTGCTCTTTGGTCACCCCTCTACGCAATAGTTCAGTGGTTATCTGCTTCTGACTTTTTCCACTTTTATTTGCTTCCTTTACGTATTGAATAACCTGATCATCCGACATCTGCTGGGCCATAGCCACTCCAGAAAGGACGAAAATTAAAAAGAATAGTGTTATTAATCTGCGCATAAGATATTTGATTAATCTTTAGAATTCCTATAATTAATATAAATCGGGCACAAAGGTAGCATATTATTTTATAACGCCCATTTATTTTACATCTAAATTTTGGAAAAAGAATTTAAAACCGTCTCTATCAAGAGCTCAGACCTCTACCGGATGTTCAGCAATACATGAAATTATTTTTTTCATTTCGTTAATTATTGTCAGAGGCTCACCCGATTCGTATTTTTCAACTAAAGAATCAATCTGTTTACAGACCTTATCAACTCCTGCAATATCTTCCCTGCTTCTCCTCACTTTGTCATAACATGTAGCTTCAGTTTCCTCCGCCGATTCATCCTCAAAGACATATATACCTCCATTTTCACCAAGATTTCCTGCTTCCAATATCAGTAGGCAAGCTTCCGGTAAGGTCATCAAACTACGGGGAGCCTCCGGATATACATCCGCAAAGCGGACTACAAATAATTTAGCAGTAAGCTCCTCTTGCCTGATTTTTTGCGAAAGTCCCCGCATATAGATTTCAGCCAAACGCTTACTGTATCCCATTACATGAACTGGTGACAGAGCATGATTCGTAGAAATCATCATACATTTATACACCTTATATTTAATTGCCAAATCTGCAATATTTTTAGTGCCTAAAACATTAACCTGCAACGCTTCAGCAGCATAATCCTCCAACATAGAAATATTTTTATAAGCCGCTGCATGAAAGACCAACTGTGGCATATACTGTTTAAATATAGCTTCCATCCTACTACGATTAGCAACATCCGCTACCAAGACCTTTACTTCAAGGTTCTTCCAATGATCTGATAATTCCAATTGAACATCATACAAAGGAGATTCAGCCTGATCAACTAATATCAATTGATAAGGATTCAGAGCCGCCAACTGACGAACAATTTCACGTCCCACAGCACCTGCAGCACCAGTCACCAATATCCGATGCCCTTCAATATAAGCAGCAATCTTTCGGATATCAGCCTGGATAGGCTCACGACGAAGCCAGTCCTCTATATGAATATCTTTTATAATTCCGTCATCCAGACAGTTACTTAAGGGTGGTACTGTCATTACATGAATATTTTGGGCCAACATTCGCTCCATTACACCAGATGATTCTAAATCTGCCAGCTTATCCGGTGCCACAACAACCGTTTGTACATTCTTTCTTTTCAAATGCTCAAACAACTTATTATTATTAGCATAAACCCTACACCCCATTGTATGCTTACCTATCATCCAAGGTTCATCTGAAATAAAGCCGCATACACGATAATGATTATTTCGACTGACCCGCATCGATTTAGCTATATTTACTCCCGTCCCGCGAAAGCCGTAAATAAATACATTTACGCAGTGCCGATCATCAAAAGATAAAGCCTCATGCAGCATTTTCACTAAAATGCGCAGACATACCATAAAAGTAAAATTGAGAATATATGCTATAAAGACAATCCCATTCGGTAATGTTTCTCCAAATCCAAAAGCTGACCAACAAAAATTACCAATACCCAATAAACCATAGCTTATTGTAAGAGATATAAACACTCTGTAAATATCCACAAACGAAGAGAAACGAATAACTCCAACATAGGTATGGAAGACAGAAAAGAAACACAAATTACAAGAAAGCGAGAATAAAATCATCCAGATATATAATGACACCTTATATATTATAGAAGAAACTCCCAATTGAAGTATGCATGCTAAAAGCATAGAAATCACAACCAAGCAGATATCAATAGCCAAAATCGTCCATTTAGATGCAATGCGGGATGAAAGATTTCTATAATAAACTTTTAGGTTCATAATTATTGTCAGATCTTAGGTTGATATACACTTTTGCAAAGATGTATTTTTTATATTGATAAAACAATTTTTTTAGAAGGAAAATGACAGAATAGACATCAAAAATAGCTTTAAGAAAGATTTTCTCAAAAAAATCTTCTTTTCTTTTCGTAGTTTCGAAGAAAGCTGTAAATTTGCACCCCGTAAAACAAAAAGCCGTTGCCGCTATAGCTCAGTTGGTAGAGCAACGCATTCGTAACGCGTAGGTCGCCAGTTCAAGTCTGGCTAGCGGCTCAGAAAGAGAGAGATGCTTATGCATCTCTTTTTTTTATTTCATAGATTCTTCTTACCTTTGCCAGACTAAAACAACTTCAGAAACAGATGAAAAAGAAGACAAAAAAAATTCTCATAGGAGGATTGGCAATCCTGTTCCTTATGGGCGTAGCTTGTGCCGGAACATTCTATTATTATATATTCTACCCACAATTTCATCCCCAAAAGACTACTTATATTTATATCGACAAAGACGATACAATAGACTCCATATATAATAAAGTAAAAATACAGGGACACCCGAAAAGTTTCACAGGTTTTCTCTGGATAACCCGATGGCGTAATTATGATTCGGCTATCCACACCGGGCGCTATGCCATCCGTCCGGGAGAAAATGTGTATCATGTCTTCAGTCGTTTATACCGGGGATATCAGGAACCTATCAATCTTACTGTTAGCAACGTACGCACTTTAGACAGACTTGCCCGCAGCATTGGTAAGCAGTTAATGATCGACTCTACAGAAATTGCTACCGTAATGAATGACACTATATTCCAGAAGCGGATGGGATATAAAAAAGAAACAATGTCCAGTCTGTTCATTCCGGAAACATACCAGGTTTACTGGGATATGAGTGTAGACGAATTTTTCGAGCGTATGCAGAAAGAGCATGAAAAATTCTGGAACCAGCAACGATTGGCTAAAGCTGAATCTATCGGAATGACACCGGAAGAAGTTTCTACCCTAGCCTCTATTGTTGAAGAGGAAACCAACAACAACGAGGAAAAACCAATGGTTGCCGGACTCTATATTAACCGTTTACATAAAGGTATGCCATTACAGGCAGATCCAACAATAAAGTTTGCCCTCCAGGACTTTGGTTTAAGAAGAATAACCAATGAACATTTGAATGTCAACTCACCCTACAATACATATTTAAATGCAGGCCTGCCTCCGGGTCCCATACGTATACCTTCACCTATAGGTATCGATGCAGTACTAAACTATGCCAAGCACGACTACATTTACATGTGTGCCAAAGAAGATTTCTCAGGTACTCACAATTTTGCTTCCAATTATGCTGATCACATGAAAAATGCCAGAAAATATTGGAATGCTTTAAACGAAAGAAAGATTTTCAAGTAAAATCATGATAAAATAAAAGCAAAAGCCTATATTTGCGAGTGAAAAACGCAGATTATTTCCTTTTTTAATAATCATGACTAACATTAAAATAATCAGATATGAGCAAGCAACTCTTACTTGGCGATGAAGCCATTGCACAAGCTGCATTAGATGCCGGACTCTCGGGTGTTTACGCCTATCCCGGTACTCCTTCCACAGAAATTACAGAATACATTCAAATGGCGCCTATTACGGCTGAACAGAATATCCATAGCCGTTGGGCCTCCAATGAGAAGACAGCTATGGAAGCTGCATTAGGTATGTCATTTGTCGGTAAACGAGCATTAGTCTGCATGAAACATGTAGGCATGAACGTAGCTGCCGACTGTTTTATCAATTCAGCTGTTACAGGTGTAAAAGGTGGATTAATTGTAGTAGCTGCGGATGACCCCAGCATGCACTCCTCACAGAATGAACAAGACAGTCGTTTTTATGGTGATTTCTCATTGATCCCCATGTACGAACCAAGCAATCAGCAGGAAGCATATGATATGGTTTACAATGGATTCGCATTTTCTGAAAAGATTGGCGAACCGGTATTGATGCGTATGGTCACCCGCCTGGCACACTCCCGTTCCGGTGTAGAACAAAAACCGCAACAACCCCAAAACCAAATGTCATTCAGTGAAGACCCTCGCCAGTTCATCTTGTTGCCAGGTAACGCCCGCAAGCGCTATAAGGTTTTATTAGAACGTCAAGCCGAATTTATTGAAGCATCTGAAAACTCTTCTTATAATAAGTATACCGATGGTCCTAATAAGAAATTAGGTATCATAGCGTGTGGAATCGGCTACAATTATCTGATGGAAAACTATCCTGATGGTTGCGAATACCCCGTATTGAAGATTGGGCAATACCCATTACCCAAGAAACAGCTCCTGCAATTGGTAGAAACCTGTGATGAGATTCTGGTATTGGAAGACGGACAACCTTTCGTAGAAAAACAACTGAAAGGCTATCTTGGTATCGGCGTAAAAGTAAAAGGACGCTTAGATGGCACATTATCACAAGACGGTGAATTAAATCCGGATAAGGTGGCACGTGCTGTGGGAAAAGAAAACAAGTCAGAGTTTGGTATTCCTTCGCTCGTAGAAATGCGTCCACCTGCACTATGTGAAGGTTGTGGCCATCGTGATATGTACACTACGCTCACCCAGGTTTTGAAAGAAGAATATCCGACACATAAAGTATTCAGTGATATCGGCTGTTATACTTTAGGAGCCAATGCACCATTTAATGCTATCAACTCATGTGTAGATATGGGTGCATCTATTACCATGGCTAAAGGAGCTTCGGATGGCGGACTTCATCCAGCAGTAGCAGTGATTGGCGACTCCACCTTCACGCATTCCGGCATGACAGGACTTTTGGATTGCGTCAATGAGAATGCAAATGTTACCATTGTTATTTCAGACAATGAAACGACTGCAATGACAGGCGGCCAGGATTCGGCCGGAACAGGACGTATTGAAGCGATCTGTGCCGGTATTGGCGTAGCCCCCGAACATATCCGTGTAGTAGTTCCCTTGAAAAAGAATTATGAAGAGATGAAGCAGATTATCCGTGAAGAAATCGAATATCGCGGTGTATCCGTTATCATTCCACGCAGAGAATGTATTCAAACCTTAGCACGTAAAAAACGAAACAAGTAAAACCATGAAAAAAGATATTATACTTTCCGGCGTAGGTGGACAAGGTATCCTCTCTATCGCCACAGTAATCGGTAAAGCCGCCCTTAAAGACGGACTATATATGAAACAGGCGGAAGTACATGGTATGAGCCAACGTGGCGGCGATGTACAATCCAATTTGCGCATAAGCGATCAGCCTATCGCTTCCGATCTTATCCCTTCCGGTAAATGCGATCTGATCATCTCACTTGAACCGATGGAAGGATTACGTTATCTTCCTTACTTAAGTCCTGAGGGCTGGCTGGTGACCAACGAAACACCGTTTATTAATATCCCCAACTATCCGGCAGAAGCTGACGTAAGAGCGGAATTAGATAAGCTACCTCACAAGATCATTCTTAATGTAGACAAAGTAGCCAAAGAAATTGGTTCCATCCGTGTAGCAAATATTGTTTTACTGGGAGCTACCACCCCATTCCTCGGCATCGATTACGAGAAAATACAGACCAGTATCCGCGAAATCTTCGAACGTAAAGGCGAGGCCATAGTGGAAATGAATCTTAAAGCACTCGCAGCCGGAAAGGAAATTGCTGAGAAATTAATGTAAGATCCCTCAAAAATACACCACCATGAATAACAAATACTGGGAAGAAGAAATAGAAACCATGAGTCGTGAGAAGTTGCAGGAATTGCAACTTCAACGACTCAAAAAAACGATAAAGATTGCGGCTAATTCACCGTACTATAAAAAAGTATTTCAAGAATATAATATCACAGCTGATGACATCCAAAGCCTGGATGATATACGGAAAATACCTTTTACCACGAAATCCGATATGCGTGCCTGCTATCCATTCGGCATGGTATCAGGTAATATGCAGGAAGATGGTGTGCGTATTCATTCATCAAGCGGAACCACCGGTACTCCTACCGTCATCGTCCATTCACAACACGACTTGGACTCTTGGGCCAACCTGGTAGCACGCTGCTTGTACACTGTAGGAATACGTAAAACAGATGTTTTCCAGAACAGTTCGGGCTATGGTATGTTTACCGGAGGATTAGGCTTCCAATACGGTGCTGAGCGCTTGGGTGCACTGACTGTTCCTGCAGCAGCCGGAAACAGTAAGCGCCAGATCAAGTTTATCACAGATTTCAAGACTACCGCACTCCATGCCATCCCCAGTTATGCCATTCGCCTGGCAGAAGTTATTCAGGAAGAAGGAATTGATCCGACAAGTACCAGTTTAAAAACACTTGTTATCGGAGCAGAACCCCATACAGACGAACAGCGCAAGAAAATCGAACGCATGTTAGGTGTTAAAGCCTATAATAGCTTCGGTATGACAGAAATGAATGGCCCCGGCGTTGCTTTTGAATGTCAGGAACAAAACGGCATGCATTTCTGGGAAGATTGCTACTTCGTCGAAATAATTGATCCTGAAACAGGAGAACCCGTTCCGGATGGAGAAATCGGTGAGTTGGTATTGACCACTCTTGATCGCGAAATGATGCCGCTTATACGTTATCGTACCCGTGACCTTACCCGTATTCTTCCCGGAGAATGTCCTTGCGGACGTACACACCTCCGCATCGACCGTATCAAGGGACGCAGCGATGATATGTTTATCATTAAGGGAGTAAATATCTTCCCAATGCAAGTTGAAAAAGTATTGGTACAGTTCCCACAATTAGGTAGCAATTATCTTATTACCTTAGAGACCGTAAACAACCAGGACGAAATGATTGTAGAGGTAGAACTCAGCGATCTTTCTACTGATAATTACATTGAACTGGAGAAGGTACGTAAAGATATTACCCGTCAACTAAAAGACGAAATACTTGTTACCCCCAGGTTGAAACTCGTGAAGAAAGGTTCATTACCCCAAAGCGAAGGAAAAGCCGTCAGAGTAAAAGATCTGCGACAAAACCAATAAAAACAGCCTTTTTTTCAAAATAATCAGTGGAATACTTGACATCACCTTTTTGATACAGTATCTTTGTACTATCCATTTATAGATACTATTTCACTGAATTATATTTCGCATCACATAGAAACGGGGAAGCTTTTGCTTCTCCGTTTTTTTAGCCCCTCATGCAGCAGATCCCAAAAGCTTACACTTATATAACCGTCAGCTTACACTTGCACAACTGCAAGCCCACACTTATACAAGCACAATGCCACAGTCCATCATCTTTAACTCCACACTTCGCTGTCTGCAACCTGTGGCATTTGTCCTGTTAAGGTGTGGCATTGAGAGCATTGAAATGTAGCATTTGCCCCAACAAACACTGGCAAAAGAAACGAAAGTCCTTTTATTGCATATCACTACCTCAAAGCAGCCTCCTAACCTACTTCTATTAATAACACATAAATCTGCTATTGACAATATTTGAGTTACGATACCCCTTAATAGAGACTAAGTGGAAATCTTTGGATTAGAGAAAGTACAAAGAAAAAGGAACGGTAACCAACCAAGATTACCGTTCCCCTTTATAAAAAAGCCGCACCGATGATGTGATGAAACTCCGAATGACATGATTTGAGCGCTCGTCCTCTTTGTAATCCACCGACTCAAAGTTACCCCGAAGGGCGTGGCCCGCCATCGAGAAGCGAAGCTTGTCTCGGTATTTCATAATAGTTTGATGAGTTTCCCGATCCAATCAATGCGGCTATATTTTCTACAACAAATGTAGTAAGTTTCCATCAAAGAAACAAGGAAAAACCTGATTTTGTTTCCTCCATACAGGACATTTTATATTATATTCTCCCTATTATAAGCAAAAAGTGCCGATTACTCGTTCGTAATCAGCACTTTGTAAACTATTTGCTAAATAAACTTAAGCAGCCTTTGCTTTAGCTACGATAGCCTTGAAAGCTTCCGGATGGTTCATCGCTAAATCAGCCAAAACTTTACGGTTGATTTCGATACCTGCTTTGTGCAAAGCACCCATCAGCTTAGAATAAGACATACCTTCCAAACGAGCTGCAGCGTTGATACGCTGAATCCACAAAGCGCGGAAGTTTCTTTTCTTGTTCTTACGGTCGCGGAACGCATAAGTCAAACCTTTCTCCCAAGTATTCTTGGCAACG